>Ga0206981_10007_pt1 | contig 49236 bp, 40 predicted proteins | sample Alteio_BWMinCont_17_FD_153312 | JGI IMG/M metagenome (GOLD analysis project Ga0206981, IMG submission 153312) | Enriched cells from forest soil in Barre Woods Harvard Forest LTER site, Petersham, Massachusetts, United States -... | ecosystem: Environmental > Terrestrial > Soil > Temperate forest >... | reverse complement strand
ATGGGATTGCTGGGCGGGGAGTGCGCTTCGCTGCTGGCTCCGGGAGCCGTCGTGGTGGCGGAGCATCGCAAAAACATTCCGCTTGAAACTAGTTATGGGGAGTTAGTGCGGACTCGGGTTTTGACGCAGGGGGATGCTGGGTTGAGTTTTTATGAGATTGGGTGAATTATCGAGCCGTACTTAGATGAAGGCGATAAAGAACTATAAGAAACGATAGGTACAAAGTATCCCACCTTAAACGCGATAAAACTGCGTTGAAGGTGGGGCACCCGGATTTGTCGGCTTAGGTGATCAGGGCGCGGATGCGGGATTCGATCATGCTGCAGGGGACGAAGATCGGTTTGCCCGTGCAGTGGATGGTGAGGGACTGCGCGGGTGCGTCGTATTGCCAGGTGAAGTCGAGACCCTGGAAGGTGGTGTCTCCCTGGACGCCGACGAGGGCGAGGCCCTGGGCCTGCGCGGTGGCGAGTAGCGCCTGGTACTTCTCTTCGGAGACTTCTGAGAAGGTGATGGGGGGACATGCGGACATGGGTGGAATTCTCCTTCTCTGAGAAGGTAGCAAAATAGGTGGTAATTGTATGCAAACAGGTCTGAGCCGTTTCTTCGATAGCACTTTCGTAGACTGGATGCATGGTTGTCTATCGAGACGTAGGTGTTGAGGATATGGCGGTGATTTGCGATCACCGTTATCGGATGTTTGCGGAGATGGGAACGGATACGGCGTTGCTGGACGCGGCAACCGATTCGTTCGCGGTTTGGCTTGAGCCTCGGCTCGCGGATGGGCGCTACTTCGGCTTTATGGCCGAGGATGCTGATGTGGTGATCGGTGGAGTTGGACTGTATCTGTACGAGTGGCCGCCGGCGCCGCTACATCCCGCGAGCGGCTCGAGAGCGCTTGTATCGAATGTGTTCGTCGAACCTGCGTACAGGGGGCACGGGATCGCTAGCGAACTGATGCGGAGAGCAGAGGCGGAGCTCGCGCGGCGCAGGGTGGAGTACGCGACGCTGTCGGCTTCTGATGCTGGACGGCCGGTCTACGAAAAGCTGGGGTGGGTGGCGACCAACGAGATGGCAAAGGTGTTGGGATGATGCTGATTCGTGCCGCGGCAGAAGGTGATGCGGATGCCGTTTGGGCGATGCTGGAGCCGGTGATCCGGGCTGGTGAGGCGTATGCGCTGCCGATGGACATGACGCGCGATGCGGCGCTGGCTTACTGGTTTGCGGCTGGGCATTGGGTGTTCGTGGCGGAGTTGGATGGGATGGTCGTAGGTTCGTATTACTTGCAGGTGAATCAACGTGGTGGAGGTGCGCATGTTTGCAATTGCGGATACCTGACGGCGAGCGAGATTCAAGGGCGCGGGGTGGCACGGGCGATGTGCGAGCACTCGCTGGAGTTTGGCAGGACGCAGGGATTTCGGGCCATGCAGTTCAATTTTGTGGTGAGTTCGAATGAAGCTGCGGTGCATCTTTGGACGAAGTGCGGGTTTGCCGTGGTGGGGCGGCTTCCGGGAGCGTTCCTGCATCCGCAGCTGGGGTATGTGGATGCGCTGGTGATGTGGCGAAAGCTTTAGGACTTCGTTAGTAGGGTGATCTGGCGCTGGCTTTCGGCTATACCGGGTTGGAGATCGGCTTGTCTAAAGGGAGATCCGGGTTCTTGCCAGACCTGGTTGTAGAGGTTTCCGGCTTCCTGCCACAGGATGATGGCTGCCTCGGCTTCGCCGAGGGTGGTTTTGAGGAGGGCTAAACCTCGCAGAGTGTTGGCGAGATCGAGCGCGCCGGTTTCGGGGTGGTTGCGGTAAATGCCAATGGCTTCTTCGTAATGGGGTAATGCTGCGGAGGGCTGACCGTTTTCGCGGAGAATGTCGGCTACATGGCGAATGGTGTGGGCGAGGCTGAGCTGGTTGCCCAGATCGCGTTGGATGGTGACTGCGTCTTCATACAGTTTGAGCGCGGAGTCTGTGTTGCCGAGGTCGCGTTCGATGCCACCGAGGAGCTTGAGCGCCTGCGCCATTAGGGGTTGATCGTTGGCTTGCCTGGATTGTTCTACGGCTTTGGTGTAGATGGCTTTGGCGTCGTGGTGACGATGCTCCTTGCGCGCCTGGTAACCCTGATTCAATAGAGATTCCGTGGTCGACATGCTATCACCGATGGTTTCGCCCGCACAGAGACAGCTCGATTCAGCATCGGAAAGTGAATGCTCCTCTTGACAAACAAGAGGAAGTGTTGTCTTCTCTTGTTTATCAAGAGGAGATGGGATGTCCGACGGTAGTCAATCTTTCGACAATTTGAATGGTGGCGGAGGCGCTGCGGGCAGCGACCTGGTGCCTGGGACGCTGGAAATGCTGATTTTGAAAACCCTTGCTCTGGAGCCGATGCATGGGTTCGGCGTGGCGCTGCGCATCGAGCAGATTTCAGGCGGCGTTTTCAAGGTGAATCCGGGGTCGTTACTGCCGGCGCTGAGCAGGATGGAGCGGGGTGGCCGGGTGAAGTCCGAGTGGCGGGCTACGGAGAACAACCGGCGGGCGAAGTATTACCTGCTGACGGCGAGTGGACGCAAGGCGCTAACCAGCGAGACGGCGGAGTGGCGGCGGCAGATTGAGGCGATTGGAAGGATTCTGGAAGCGTGAAATTCCCACCTTAATCGCGATGAGGCTGCGATGAAGGTGGGGCACCCCGATTGTTCTTTGAGCTAGGAGAAAAACGATGGGCTGGATTGGAAATCTGCGGAGTGGGCTTCAGTCGCTGCTGGGCAAGCGGCGCGTGGAGCGGGAGATGGATGATGAGCTGGATGGCTATCTCGACGCAGCGGCTGCGCATAAACAACAACTTGGCATGAGTGCGCGTGCGGCGCTTAGAGCAGCGAGAGTTGAGATGGGTGGAAGGAATGCGGTAAAGCAGCGGGTGTGGTCTTCGCGATGGGAGTCGGTGGCGGAGAATCTCTGGCAGGATGTACGGCTGGGCATGCGAGGGCTATCGAAGAGCCCCGGATTCACGCTGGTGGCGCTGCTTTCGTTGACGTTGGGCATTGGCGCCAATACAGCGATCTTTACGCTGATGAATGCGATCATGCTACGGCCGCTGCCGGTGGAGAAACCACAGCAACTGGTGCTGTTTGGGGATGGGCGCGCGGCGGGCAGCACGAAGGGGCTTCCGGATGGAAGCTCGAGACTTTTCTCGTATCCGTTCTTTCATACGTTTAGCGGCAAGGCTCAGGCATTTGCGGGTCTGGCGGCGGTGAATAGCAATCAATCTGACAGTCATGCCTCGGTTGCCGGAGGCGGGCTGGAACCGATTCATATCAGCTTGGTTTCAGGTAGTTATTTTGGGGTGCTGGGCGTGCCGGCCGCGTTGGGCCGGGTGATTGGGACAGCGGACGATGGAGCGCCAGGCGGCAATCCGGTGGCGGTGGCCAACTATGGCTGGTTTGAGCGGCACTTTCATGGCGACCCTGCTGCGCTGGGCAAGGTGATTCGCGTGCAGTCGCACGACTACACGCTGATTGGCGTGGCCAAGCCGGGGTTCTTTGGGACGATGGTGGGCGAGTCGGCTGATCTGTGGATTCCGCTGTCGATGGAGAAGGAAGTTTCGCCGGGCTGGAATGGAATCACCGACAAATTTTTCCAGTCGTTGTATATCATCGGGCGGCTTAAGCCAGGTGTTTCGATGGCGGCGGCAGGCAGCGAGACCAATCTACTTTTCAAGCAGATTTTGCGCAGCGATTTTGTGGGCGCCAATCCTTCGCAGAAGGAGCTGAATGCAATTCAACACGCCAGTATCGAACTTACGCCGGTCGGCAATGGCATATCGCGATTGCGGCGCATGTTCTCGCTGCCGCTGAAGATCCTGATGACGATCGTGGCGCTGGTGCTGTTGATTGCCTGCGCGAATATCGCCAACATGCTGCTGGCGCGCGGTGTGAGCCGGGCACGCGAGATCGCGGTGCGGATGGCGCTGGGCGCTTCACGGGGGCGGATCGTGGTGCAACTGCTGACGGAGAGCTCGCTGTTGGCTCTTGCCGGCGCGGGCCTGGGGATCGCGTTGGCGTGGAAGGCGAGTCCGCTGCTGCTGCATATGGCTACGCCGGGGCCGCAGCCGGTTCCGATCAACCTCAGGCCGGACATGATGGTGTTGGGCTTTACGCTGCTGGTGACAGTCTTAACGGCGCTGATATTCGGAATCATTCCGGCGCTGCGGGCGACGCGGTTGGAGCTGACGCCGGCACTCAAGGAAGGGCGCGGCGGCGGGACGGCATCGACGCGGAGCACGCTGGCGCGTGGGCTGATTGTGGGGCAGATTGCGTTGTCGATTCTGCTGCTGGCGGCAGCCGGGCTTTTCATTCGCAGCCTGCTCAATCTGACCAGCATCGATACGGGTTTCGACAAGCATGATGCGCTGGTGTTTTCGATGGACTCAAGCGCGGCGGGATTGCCGCATGGCTCGCCTGATGAGATTCGCTCGGTGCAGTTGCAGGAGCAGATTGAACAGCGGGTGCAGGCGATACCGGGTGTGAAGTCGGACAGCTTCGCGTTTTTTACCTTCGATCAGGGAGGGTGGACGGATCTGGTCATGTTTCAGGGGGTGGGGAAGACTGCGGAGAACAGCCGCGAGGTCTTCTTCAACATTGTGAGCAATGGCTTTTTTGACACCATGGGGCTTCCGGTCCAGGCGGGACGCGGATTCAATGCGCATGACACGCAGACCTCGCCGAAGGTGGCGGTGATTAACCAGACGATGGCGCGGCGGTTCTTTCCAAACGGCGACGCAGTCGGACGGCGGTTTGGTTTAGGCGAGGATACGGCGCACAGCGGAGACATCGAAGTGATCGGCGTGGTGAAAGATGCCAAGTACACGTCTCTCTCCGATACGGGGCAGATGGCGGCGTATTTGCCTTGCGTGGATAATCCCGGATTCTATGGCAATTTCGTCGTGAAGATAGAGCCGGGGGTAAGCCGGGACGCAGTGATTGCGCAGACACGGAGCGCGATTGCACAGATCAACTCCAACATCCTGGTCTCCAATGTTTCGAGTCTTGAAGAGCAGGTGAGCGGGTCGATCGCTACGCAGTCGCTGATTGCGCAACTGTCGGCGTTCTTTGGGGTGCTGGCGGTGTTTCTGGCGTGCATCGGAATTTACGGGCTGATGAGTTATGCGGTGTTGCGGCGGACGAATGAGATTGGGATTCGGTTGGCGCTGGGAGCGCAGAGTGGCGCGCTGCTCTGGATGGTATTGCGCGAGTCGCTGATGCTGCTGGGACTGGGGCTGGCGATTGGGTTGCCAGTGACGCTGGGGTCTACGGGGATATTGCGGAGTCAGCTCTATGAGCTAAGTCCGATTGATCCGGTGGCGCTGTCCGTGGCGGTGGTGGCAGTGGCTGTGATGACAGTGCTGGCCGCCTGGCTGCCGGCGCGGAGGGCTACGCGGGTTGATCCGATGGTGGCGCTGCGGTGCGATTGAAGCAGGGATCGGGGAACAGGGATCAGGAAAGCAGATCCTTCGCTGCGCTCAGGATGACAAGAATCTAAATGTGCGGGTGTGACAGCGGTTGAAGAGTAGGGGCGGCTGAATGGCTAAGTTGAGGAGCATTCGATCGGGGTTGGGAGCGCTTTCGAATCGGGCGCGCGTCGAGCGGGAGATGGATGAAGAGCTGGATGCGTATGTCGATGCTTCGGCGGCGCATAAACAGCGGCTGGGGTTGAGCTTTGAGACGGCGCGGCAGGCTGCGCTGGCAGAGATGGGCGGACGGAATTCTGTGAAGCAACAAGTTTGGTCGTCGCGATGGGAGGCTACTGTGGACGGAATCTGGCAGGATGTGCGGTTGAGTGTGCGGATGTTGGCGAAGAGCCCAGGGTTCACGCTGGTGGCGGTGCTTTCGCTAGCGCTGGGGATTGGCGCGAATACGGCGATTTTCACACTGCTGAACCAGGTGCTCTTGAAACCTTTGCCGGTGCATGATCCCGGTCAGCTTGTCACCTTCGGACCCTCTTTGAACGGAGGTGTTTTAGGCGGCGTCGATCTTGGATTCTTCGATCAGTATCCGTGGTACTTCGCTCGGCGGCTGCAGGAAAATCCAGGACCGTTTCAGGGCATCGCTTCCTATGGAAGTTTTTCGCCGAAAGCGAGCGTGCAGCCCCCGGCCGAAAGCGGTCGCCCCAGCGGGCCGGCGGTTCTGGCTCCGGCGAGCCTGGTCTCGGGAAACTACTTCAGCGTGATCGGCGCGCAGCCGCTGATGGGGCGCGCGATCACTACCTTCGATGATACCGCTCCAGGCAGCGGAGCAGTAGTGGTCGTCAGCTACCATTTCTGGCAGCAACAGCTGTCTGCGGACCGGGAGATTCTGGGCAAGACGATCACTATTAACGGAACGCCGTTTGCCGTAATCGGAGTGATGCCGGAGTCGTTCCACGGGATCAAGCAGGAGCTGGAGCCACCGGATCTGTGGGCGCCGATTGCGATGCAGGCGCAGGTAATGGCGCGGCCTATCTTCCTGACGCGGCAGGGGCCGTATTTTCTGCATATCTTTGCGCGGTTGAGTCCCCAGGCGGCAACGGATAAGAATGCGTTTGCGCAAAGCCATGCGTGGCTGGATCAACAGCTTCGCGCGGGCATTCGGGAGAATGAGGGCGCAGCGATTACGCCAGCGCGCCAGCAGGAGATCAATCGGGCTGCGGTGCCGCTGGTGTCGGCCGCGCACGGTGTATCTGGACTGCGGGATCAGTATGGGGACTCGCTGAAGATCCTGATGGCTGTAGTGGCGATTGTGCTGCTGATTGCCTGCGCGAATTTGGCGAACTTTCTGTTGGCGCGTGCTGCCTCGCGGCAGCATGAGATTGGCACGCGGCTAGCGCTGGGGTCCAGTCGCGCGCGCATCGTTCGCCAGAGCCTGGTGGAGACTCTGCTGCTTTCGTTTACTGGTGGCCTGCTGGGATTGGGCATTGCTTTCGCGGCTACGCGCGTGCTCATCGGGTTTGTGAGCCAGGGTCGGGCTTATACGGCGATGAGCCCGGCGCCGGATGGGACGGTGCTACTGTTTACGCTGGGTGTTTGCTTGTTGACGGCGGTGCTGTTTGGGCTGACTCCTGCTTTGACTGCAGCGCGGGCTGGGGCTGCTTCGATGCTTACTTCGAACACGCGCACGGCGCAGAGCGCGGGCGGGCGCAACAGCCGCCTCTGGCCGAATCTGTTGGTGACAGCGCAGGTGATGCTTTCACTGCTGCTGCTGGTGGGCGCGGGGCTATTTCTGCGGACGCTGCGCAATCTGCAAGATCAGGACTTCGGCTTTGAGCGGACGCATCTGCTGATAGCGGACTTCAATGCAGAAATGATGGGGTACAAGCCGAGCCAGACCCCTGTGCTGCATCAGCAAATGCTGGAGCGTATCGAGGCGCTGCCTGGCGTGCGTTCTGCGGCGGTGGCTGCTACAGCGCCGATCAGCGGCGGCAACTGGACTTCGAATATCAGCCTGAGCGGCTATACTCCGGGGCCAAAAGAGAACATGGTTTCGTTGCTCAATCGCGTCTCGGGCAAGTACTTTGAAACTTCCGGGATTGCAATGGTGGCGGGCCGGCCGATCACCCCTGCCGACTCGGCTACCAGCCTGAAGGTTGCGGTGGTGAGCGAGACGCTGGCGCGCCACTACTATCCCAAGGGCGATGCGCTTGGGCGCATCCTGACCATCGGCATCGACTCGGTGCGGGGACCGTGGCGGATTGTGGGGATCGCGCGCGATACCAAGTCGGGCAGTCCGCGGGCCACGGAGGCGGTGCGGATGACCTATATCCCCATTGTTCAGATAGAGCCGTATGAGTATCGAGATCCGAATGACAAGACGACGCCTCTGGAAGAGAATGGAAATCGCACTGCCAATGTGATCGTGGTGCGGACGATGGCGGACCCTGAGAATACCATTGCCGACCTTAGAAAGGCGGTGGCGCAGGTCGATCCGAACCTGCCACTGCTGAACGTGCATACGATTCAGGAGGAGGTGGGGAGCATGATGAGTCATGAGGAACTGATCTCTTCACTGACCGGGATTTTCTCGGTGCTGGCGCTGCTGCTGGCGGCGATTGGACTGTATGGAGTGATGAGCTACTCGGTGGTGCGGCGGACGAACGAGATTGGGATTCGGCTGGCGTTGGGTGCGCAGACGCGAGCGCTTCTTTGGATGGTGCTGCGGGAGTCGGTGGTGATGCTGGCGATTGGGCTGGCGGTGGGGCTGCCGTTGACGCTGGTGTCGACACGGCTGATTCGCGAGCAGCTTTTTGGGTTGAGCGCGATGGATCCGGCGACCATCGGCGTGGCGATTCTGGTGGTGGCGTTGATGACGCTGCTGGCGGCGTGGCTGCCTGCGCGACGGGCTACCAAGGTGGATCCGATGGTGGCGCTACGGTGTGACTGAAGACAGGGAACAGGGACAGGGAACAGCCGGTTTGGCTCTGTGTCTAGGATTGGGTACCCACTGTGAGCGGCTAAGGTGAATTCTGTGGTGGTGCTTGGCTGCGACTGACCACTTGTCACAGAATTGCGATGCCACATCGAATTGCGTTCCTTGAATGCTGAAGAGTTCGCTATACTTGCGCGTATTGCTGGCCCGTCCCGTGGGCTTGATTGCTTGCATTCAATGAGGAACCGATGAAGAAAGTGCTTCTGGCACTACCGACGATGCTCCTGCTGGCTATGCCGCTCAGTGTCTTTGCACAGACTCCCGATCAAAAGGGAGCGAAAGACCTGCGCGGCATCCTGGTGGAGTTGTTGAAGACAACACACAACCAGAAGGACTGGTTTGTTCCGGGCAATATAGCGATGGATGGCCTGACCGCCGAGCAGGCCAAGTGGTCGGACGGCAAGGGCAATCACTCGGTAGGGCAGTTGACCTATCACCTTGTCTATTGGAATAGCGAACAACTGGCTAAGTTCAAGGGCCAGAAGCCGCCTTCGTTCGATGGGAATAATGACGAGACTTTCAACGACTTCGACGCCAAGAAGTGGGCGGAGACGGTGAAACAGTACGACACGGTGATGACGGAGTGGGAGAAGGCTGTGGCGGCTGCGGACGACAAGAAGTTGGCCGAATGGGCTTCGACGATCGAGCATGTGGCGGCGCATAACGCGTACCACATTGGGCAAATTATTTATGTGCGTAAACAGCAGGGCGCGTGGGATCCGGCCAAGGGCGTGAAATAGCGCAGAGGTATAGCGGCTTCAAGATTCTGCGGCAGATGATTCCGGCTCGGGCTCGACTGCGCAATTGGCTTTGATCTTCTCGTAAGTCATGCCAATTTCCTTCAATTCCACATCGCTGAGGCTTTCGATGTCGATCATCTGATCGCGAGCTGCGTCGATGGCGCGGATGAGCTCGTTGAGCTTGAGGTTGATGGCGCGGGCGTCGCGGTTCTGTGTGTTCTGGATGAGGAAGACCATGAGGAAAGTGACGATGGTGGTGCCGGTATTGATGATCAACTGCCAGGTGTCGGAGTAGTGGAAGATAGGTCCGGTGACGGCCCAGGCGATAATGATGGCTCCAGCGACGGCGAAGGCCCATTTAGAGCCCATTCCGGCGGAGGTTTGAGCGGCGAAGCGGCCAAACCAGTCTCCTGTCGGAGAGGCGGTTTGCGGTTCTACCGGTTGAGATATGCTGACGGATTTTGGAAGTCTGGGTCGTGCACTTGCATTCATGCGATGCATCATACCGGAGCGATTGCTTTGGGACAGTGCGAATGAGAACGCTTTCGTGCGGCGGCCCTCGATTCACCGCTGCACAGTTGGTAAGGTAAGTGGCATGATGATGACCTTGGAGACCGAGCGCTTACTGTTGCGGCCGCTCGAATTGGCAGATGCGGCGCAGGTGCAGCCGCTGTTTGCGCGTTGGGAGATTGTGGAGTTTCTGAATGACAAAGTGCCGTGGCCATTTCCGGTAGATGGGGTTCTGCATTATTACCGCGAAGTGGCTTTGCCAGGGATCGAGCGAGGAGATGAATGGCACTGGACGCTACGGCTGAAGGAGCGGCCGGACGAGGTGATTGGGTCGATTGGGTTAATGCGGTCGCGGGATGGGTCTGAAGCGACGAACCGAGGTTTCTGGTTGGGGACGGAGTGGCAGAGATGCGGGTTGATGCTGGAGGCGGTGATTGCGGTGAACGACTTCTGGTTCGATGTGCTGGGGTTTGAGGTGTTGCGGACTTCGAAGGCGGTGGCGAATGGAAGTTCGCGCCGGATTTCGGAGAAGACGGGGATGCGGGTGGTTGAGACCGGGGAGAATGGGTATGTCTCGGGACGGTGGCCTTCGGAGACGTGGGAGATTACGGCGGAAGAGTGGCGGGCATGGCGAGTGCGGCACGCGTGCTGATGCGGGCTATTCGGCGCGGAGGGTTTCGGCGGGGTTGACGCTGGCGGCGCGAGTTGCGGGCAGGGCGGCTGCAATGAGGGCTATGAGCGCGAGAGTTCCCAGAGCGATGGCTATCGAGGATGTGTCCAGGCTGGTGGTGTGGAAGAGCAGGCCGCTGAGCTGGCTAGCCATGAGCCGCGCGCCGACGAAGGATGCAAGAAGGCCAACGGCGAGACCGAGTGCCGTGAATCGAGCGGCCTGGGCGAGGATGAGACGCAGGACGTGGGCGCGGTTGGCTCCGATGGCCATGCGGACGCCGATTTCGCGGGTGCGCTGGGCAACGGAATACGACAGCACGCCGTAGATGCCGATGGCGGCTAAGGCCAGAGCAACAGTTGCGAAGAGGCCGAGCAAGAGAGCGGTCATGCGCTGGCGGGCCAAGGAATCGGCGAGCAACGCGTCGGTGGTTTCTACGTTGTAGATGGGCTGGCTGGGGTCGATGGTTTGGACGGCGCTGCGCAGGGCGGGGATGAGGCCTTCAGCATCGACATTGGTACGCAGGAGCACTACTTCATGAAGGCCGTAACCGGGGAAGTAAATCTCGGGTTCCGGATCTGTGTTGACTCCGAGGTCGCGGGCGTTGTCGACGACGCCGATCACGGGAATCTTGTCGGGAGTGGGAGTCATGACGCCCATGAGGACGGTTGAGCCGACGGGGTTTCTGCCGGTGAGATAGAGCTGAGCGAAGGCGGCGTTGACGATCATGACATTGGCCTGCTGGTCGATGTCCTTTTGCGTGAAAGCGCGGCCGTCACGCAGGCGCAAGCCCATGGTTTCAAAGTAGGCAGGGCTGATATAGCGCATCTGTGCGAGCGGATACGTGCCGGGAGCGAGCGCGGGCGCGCCCTGGATGAGAAAGCGGGTCATGACTTGGGAGGGCTTGAGCGGGGTCTGCGTGGTTGTCGCGGCGTGAAGGACTCCTGGGGATTGTGCGAGGCGGTCTAGGAGTTGATGGAAGAAACGATCCGTAACAGGACTTGAGTCGGCGTAGCGGGGCTGGGGGAGGGTGATTTCGGCGGAGAGTAGGTGATCGGTGCGGAAGCCGGGGTCGACGGAGAGAAGCTTTTGATAGCTGCGCAGGACGAGGGTGCCGAGGAAGAGGACTACGACGGCGATGGCGATCTCGGTGGCGATGAGGGCGACGCGGCTGAGGGTTTGCCGGCCGGAGTTGCTGCGGTCTCCGGCGCGCAGGGCGTCGGGGAGGCTGGTTGTTCGTTGCAAGGCCGGCAGCAGGCCGAAGAGGAGTGCGGTGAGGGTGCAGGCGGCGAAGGTGAAGAGCAGCACGGGCAGGTTGAGGCTCACGGATTGCAGCATGGCTGGGTGGAGGGTAGTTGTATGAGCGAGGGCTACGCGCAGCAGGGGAAGCGTGCCGGCGGCGAGAGCGGTGCCGAGGATGCCTCCGAGTAGGCAGAGCAACAGGGTCTGGGCGAGGGATTCGGAGAAGAGCTGTGCGCGGCTGGCACCGAGAGCCTGACGGATTGCGACCTGGCGGCGGCCGGCGTTGGCGCGGATGAGCAGCAGGTTGGCGACGTTGGCGCAGGCGATGAGCAGGACGAGGACAACTGCGGCGAGCAGGGTGAGCATGGCGGGGCGCAGGGCGCCTACGAGCTGTTCGCGGAGCGGGGTGAGCTCGATGCCGGAGTTGCGATCGGTGGCGGGGTAGGCGGTTGCGAGGCGGGTCGCGATGGTGTGCATGTCGGCGCGAGCTGCGGGCAATTCGACGCCGGGTTTCAGGCGGCCGATGACTTTGACCGAGTGCCAGACACGCGAGACGCGGGTGGGCTGATCAAGACGCGAAAGAGGCAGCCAGATTTCGCCGTCGGCGGGAAAGGCTGCTCCGGAGGGCAGGACGCCGACGACGGTGACGGTGCTGCCGTCGATGTCCACGGAGCGGCCGACGATGCCGCGGTCGGAGCTGAAGTAGCGCTGCCAGGCGACGAAGCTGAGGAGGCCGACAGGGGCGCTGCCTCGTGTGTCGTCACTGGCGTTGAGGGTACGGCCGAGCAGGGGCGAGACGCCGAGGACGGAGAAGAAGTTGCCTGAGGCGAGGACGCGATGCAGCGGCTCGGCGTGGCCATTAAAGGAGAGCGAGACGAGGCTGGGATTGGTGGTGGAGTAGGCGGCGATCTCGGTGAAGCTGGTCTGCTGGGCGCGCCAGTCTTCGAAGTCGGGGAAGGTGGCCTCGATGCTGCCGGGAACCAGGGCGTGGGTGGAGGCGATGGCGACGATGCGTCCGGCGTCGGCGAAGGGGAGGGATTTGAGCAGGAGGCCGTAGACGGCGCTGAAGATGGCGGTGGTGGCTCCGATGCCGAGGGCCAGGGTGAGGACGGCGGTGATGGTAAAGGCCGGAGCGTTGCGCAACTGGCGGGCGGCGTAGGGCAGGCTTCTCACAAGATTCAGCATGAATACACCCTCGTCTCAGTTGTACTTCAGAGACGAGGGACCGGATAGCGAACGCCGCGATTTTTGTGACGGATTTGTGACAGGTCTAGTGGCTTGCAGCCCAGGCTAAGCCGTCGGCCGACTTGCCGACCTGGATAAGGCGAGTGACTTTCCATGTGGCGAGGTCGAGTTCGGCTACCTGGTCGGTGATGTTGGTGGCGATGTAGGCGACTTTGCTGTTGGGATTGATCAGGACTTCCTGGGGATGCGCGGGAACTTCGATGATGTGCGCGACTTCGAGGGTCTTGAGATCGATGACGGCGACTTTGTTGGTTTCATCGAGGGCGACGATGAGCCAGCGTCCGTCTGGGGTGGGCGCGCTGCCGTAGCCGTGGCTTGGCATCGGAATCCACTTCTTGATCTTGTTAGTGGCGGTGTCGATGACCGCGAGCTGCGGGGTGGTCTGGTCGGAGGTGAAGACCATGCTGTCGTCTGGCGAGATGGAGATGCGCTGGACGGTTTTGGAGATGGGAAGAACGGCGAGGGTTTTGCGATTGGGAATGTCGAGGACGGAGACGGTGCCGGGTCCTACGTTGGCGGTGTATCCGCGCAGGCCGTCGTGGGAGAGCGCGAGCATATGCGACTCGGGTTGGCCAGTCGGGATGGTGGCTACGATCTTGGGCGCCTTGGGATCTTTAGCGTCGATGATGCTGATGGTCTTGTCGAGTTCGGTGGTGACGTAGAGCATGTGGTCTTTGGGGCCAATAAGCGGGCAGTGCGGGCGGACGCCATGGCCGAAGTCGAGTGTGCCGACGACCTGGCGTGAAGCGAGGTCGATGACATCGAGCTTGGTGCCGTCGGTGCCGGGCTTGCCGACGCCGGAGTTGCCGTAGATAGGAACGTAGGCGTACTTGCCGTCGGGCGAGGCGATGACTTCATGGCCGGTGATGCCGCCCTCGGGGATGCTGGCGAGCTTGTTGCCGGAGGTGGGATCGACGATGGCGAGGGACTGCGCGCCTTTTTCGATGACAAGGAGATCGGCGTGCTGGGCGTGGAGGGTTGGCGTGAGCGCGACGGCGCAAACAAACGTGGCGGCGAACATTCGTTGGAGGATCATCTTCGGCTCTTTTCCCGGACCCACTGAATGTAACGCAGAGGGCGGAGAAGAGGCCAGTGCATAGGCCAATTATCCGCTCCGGTTTTATCAGTCCGAATCTATTGGACGGTGAGGGTGAGGCTGGTTGAGGTGACGACGGTCGGCCCGTTGAGAGCGGTGATGGTGAGGGTGTAGGTGCCGGGCGTGGTGCCGGGATTGAGCGGGGGTAAGGTGGAGGAACCGCCTCCACCACAGGAGATGGTCGTGCCAGCGAAGGCGACGAGGAGTAGACCTGCCGCAAAGTACCGGCGGAGACGGCGTAGGCGGCTACCTGGAATGCCGAGGAGCAGGAAGGATGCCAGTGAAGCTCCGCCAGCGAGGGACCAGGGAAGCGGGCTGTTTGTGTGGAGGACTGCGGATTGGGCAACAGGTGCGGTAGTGGCGATAGCTACGGTGGTTGTGACGGGGCTCGTCCCGGTGACGTTGAGGGTGACAGCGTTGCCAGAGCCAGCGAAGGAGGGGGTAGGTGTGTCTGTTGCGCCTGCTGGCGATTTGGTCACGACTACTTCGAGGGCGACGCTGCCGGTGAAGCCTCCGGAGGGCGTGACCGTGACGGTCGAGGTATTACCGGTGGCTGCGCCGGCTTTCACGATGACGCTGGTAGCGGCAATGGTGAAGGACGGCGGCGCGGGAGCGGATACGGCGATGGCGACCGTGTTTGAGGCGCTGAAGAAGATGGCTGAGCTTAGCGCATCGGGAGTGTAGCTGGCGGTGAGAGTATCGGAGCCGGCCGCGAGTGCGCCGGCGGAGATGTTGAAGGTGGCGCCGTTGGCGACGAGTGTCATCGCCGCAGACGTGTAACCGCCGCCGCTGAGGATGACCGATCCAGTGGTGATCGGATATCCGTCGGCTCCGGCAACGGCTACTGATACGGAGAGCGTCTGTGCAGTGGTGATTGCCGAGGAAGACGGGAAGATGGTGACGATAGGGACGGACTTGGCGGGATTGAGGATGCTGATTGAGACCGATCCCGAAGTGTTGTTGTAGGTCGGCGCGCTTGCGCTGTCGGGAGCATAAATGGCGATGAGGGCGCCGTAACCGACGGCCAGGGACTGAGCGGGGATGGTGATGGCTGCATTACCGCTCTTGAGCGTGATGGGGCCAGAAGTGTAGACGCCGCTGACCAGGGTGATGGACCCGGTGGGAACGGGATTGCCTGCTCCACCGCTGACGGCGATGGTTACGGGCACGGCTTCGGCCAGAGCATAGGTCGAATATGGAGTGGTTACGGTGACGACCGGAGTCAAAGCGGCGGTCGCTTTGACGGTCACGGTGTCGGAGCCAGAGGCGCTGTTGTAGGTCTCATACCCCTTGGTATCCGGGGTGTAGCTGGCGGTGAGAGTATCGCTGCCGGCGGTCAATAGTCCGGCGGCGATGTTGAATGTAGCGCTGCCGTTGGCAAGAGTGGCGTTTCCGCCGTAGCCGCCACCGTCGAGGGCCACGGTGCCGGTAGGCGTGGGGTTGCCGCTTCCGCCGCTGACAGCGACTGTGACGGTCAACGATTGGGCTGTGGTGATGTTCTGGGACGAGGAGGTCACGGTGACAGTGGGATTGAGGAGATTCACAGTTATAGAGCTGGAACCCGATGCGCTGGAATAGTAAGCAGCACTGACCGTGTCCGGGGTGTAGTCAACGATCAGACTCTGATAACCCGGAGAGAGCGAACCGGCCGGAATGTTAAAAGTCGCAGTCCCACCACTGAGAACGATGGCCGCAGAAGTGTAGTTTGCGCCGGTGAGGGTAACTGAACCGGTGGGCGTGGGATTGTTGCCGGCGGGATTCAGAGTGACAGCGACAGTCAAAGGTTGAATCACGGTGATGCTTGAGGACGATGGAGAAACGGTAACGGCGGGAGTGTACCTGGAGGCGTAGTTGTTGAGGAAGTTGGCTACGTCGAGGGAGCCGAGGCCAGTGACTTCGTCGTATCCGTCGGCCACCAGGTATCCCGCCTGGCCGCCGGTGAGTGTGGTGGGGCCGGGCGCGCTGTTGTTGCACATGCTTGGAGTGCCGACCTGGCAGTCGGTTACGCCGCTGGTGGCGACGGTGGTGTCATGGAAAGCAGCGGGAGACAGCGCCGCGGTTACATAGAGGCCGATATTGAGGTTACCCTGGGCTGCACCTGTCTGCTGGTCGAGAAGAGCGGTGATGCCGGCCATGCTCGGAGCAGCGGCTGACGTGCCAAAGAAATACTCGAACTGGAAGGATCCGTTGGAGGCGCTGACGCAGCTGGCGCCGGCGGCCGCGAAGCAGGCGAAGTAGCCGTCATGTCCCGAGGAGGAGAAGGCGAGGTCGGGCGTGTAGCGTCCGGCGCGGGCGCTGGGCACGCCGGTGCCGGTTTGCCATGACGGAGTGGGGATGACAGTGCTGACACCACCCCCGGAAGAGGCTGCCTGAGGAAAAGATTTCGAGTCCAGTGGCTCATTCCAGCCGCCTTCGGGGATATAGCTGTAGGCGGAGTTGAGGCCGGGTCCGTTGCTGGTGCCCCAGTACTCGGAGGGATTGGCGGTGTCGGCGAATTCTGTGCCGCCGACGCAGGTGGCGTAGCTGGAGGAGCAGATGTAGTTGGGGCTATTGGCTTCTGGGGTTGCCGGCGGCGGATCGAAGTAGCTATCGCAGCCAGAGGCTCCGGCGTCGCCGGAAGCGACGAAGACAGAGATACCCTCGGCGGCGGCCTGCTTGAAAAGGTTGTCCCAGTAAATGACGCCAGAGCTGCCGGCATCGAGCTCGCAGGCGCCGAAGCTGACGTTCATGACATGGGCGGGCACGGGTGAGGTCTGGACGAGGTATTGGGCATCTGCACCGATGCCTCCACTGCTGTTGGTGGCGACGACGAGCAGGAGCTTGGCTGCGGGGGCAACGCTGCCAGCGCGCAGGACGTCGAGTTCGGCTTCGAGTTGATCTCCGAGGTCGACGCTGCTGGATTGGGGCGTGGTGTAGGCGGGGCCGGGATCGATGCCTCCAAAGGAGGTGGGAACGATTTCGGTGGGATCGGCAAAGGTGACGCCGGTCTTCTGACGGAGATTGTCGAAGTCGGCAAAGTCAGAGCGCGAACGGCCGACGATACCGATGGCCTGGCCGGCGCCGGTGGACCCATTGGGCACGTCGTAGATGGTGTTGAAGTCGGCGGGACCCAGGTAATGGTAGGCGCCACCACTGGTGGTCACTTCGGGATCATCCGAGCTCATGGCCCGGGCGGAGTGCTGGGACTTGTCTTCGACCGTGTAAAGGCCTCGGATGGACTTGATGGAGGAGGCAAGGGCTGCGGGGATGATGGGGTCGGAGGCAATGGAGGTCAGCTGGCGGCCGTTGACACTGTAGGTGTGAACTTCAGTCTGGAAGGCGCGGCTGACCTCTGCCACCGTGCCTCCAAAGCCGATGAATGTCTTGCTTGGTGCAGTCCAAGTGACGTGAAGACCCTGGGACTGAAGCCAATTGGTGATGGCTACGACTGCGTCGTCTGAAGGACCAAAGCGCTTCGCGATTTCGATGGACGTGAGCCAGTGGTGGTAGCTCGGAGAGGCTGGATTCTGCTGGTCGGTCAGGAACTGCGTGAAGGCTGCTTCCTGCTGAGGTGAGCGCGTGAGCACCAGCGTCATTTGATCGAGAGGTGTGTCCGGAGGCAATAGCCCTACATCATTTTTCGGATTTGCCCATTGAGGGTGATGGTTGGCCAGAGGCTGCAGAGTTGCGAGATCGGCAGTTTGCTGGCTGCGGTTGGCGGTTTGCGCGCCCAGAGAGTTATCGGCGAAGACAACGATCACTAGCAAGAGAAAAACGAAGAACCCCCGCACCTGCTGGAAATTTGCGCGTCTGTTGGAGTGCCGGCAGGAGAACAAGCCTGTGATGCGCAGTTGGCATTGCATGAACGGGTTCCTTCGCGGTTGAAAGTCAGGAGGCTGGAGTAACTAACAGTAACGGTTCACTTGAATTCACTCAAGAATAATCTTGAATGCCGGGATGCAGAGGTGTCGATCACTGCAAATTCGAGCATTCCGGATGCTATGAAGTCTTGCTTCTATTCAGGCGTTGGTTACGGAGTTTGTAGAAGGTGATTGCGATGAGATTGCTGGCGGTGACGGCGCCGGCGATTTTGATGGCGTAGGTCTGGGGGTTGACTACGTCCACGAAGGGGTAGGCGGAGATGAGCAAGCTGAAGAGGGCGGCGCAAAAGCCGGTGAGCGCTATCCATTTGAGGGATGGCGGCAATTGCTTGCGCAGGGATGCTGCACCAATGAGAGGGATGGCGAACATGGCCATGTAGGCGAGTTCATAGTGGGTGAGGCTGGCGTTGGAGAGGACTTGAAAGGCTTCTTGAGCGTGAACGCCGATGCTGGCGGCGATGACTAACAGAGTTACCAAGCCGGCGCTGAGCAAGATGGAGTTGTGCGGAGTGCGGCGCTGAGGATGAAGGCGGGTGAACCACGCAGGCAGCAGGTTATCCCAGGCTACGGTCATGGGCAGGCGTGTAACTCCGGTGAAGATATAACTGGCTGCGCCGAGAAGCCTTAGTTGCAGCAGGAGGATGGCGGCCATGGCGACTAAATTGCCGATGCCGGAGTTGCCGAGCGCGAGGCGCAGGGTTTGCGGGATGGGTGCGATGAAGTCGATGTGGCCGGAGGAATTTGCGTTGGCGAAGACTTCGACAGAGCTGGTGCCGAGGATAAACATGGCGCAGATGATGGGTGAGGCGATCCAGACAGAGCGGGTAATGCTGCTGGCGGGCTGGCGGCTCTCTCCGGCGAAGATGGCGATGTATTCAATGCCGCAGAGCGCGCCTACGAGTAATTGGCCGAAGAGGGCAAAGGAGCGCAGGTTGGTGGGCGGCAGTTGGACGGCGAAGGTCATGCCGTGGGCGATGGAATGGTTGAAGAGCGCCCAGGCGGGTAGCAGAATGAGGCTAAGGAAGACGGTGAGCATGGCGAGGCCGCCGATGTTGTGAATCCACTTGCCCCAGTCGAGGCCGTGCAGGGCAGCCAGGGTGACGGCGGCGATGATTGCGATGACGATGGAGAGAGACGCGAAGTGATTCTCGGGGAGCCATGCGGCAGAGGGGCCGATGAGGTAGGCGAGCTCAGTGGGGATGGCGTAGAGGATAGTGGCGGTGACGGCGATGCCATAAACCCAGAGGTTCCACGCGGTAAGGAAACCGCCGAGATTGCCGAAGGCGTGATGGGCCCAGACGTAGAGGCCGCCCTCGAGGGGCAGGATGCGATTGAGGGCGATGACAACCGCCGCGACGGGGAGATAGAAGAGCAGCATGGCGGCGATCCAGGTGAGTGCCTGGGCGCGGCCGAGTCCGGCGGCTACTCCTACCCAACTGCTGCCGACGACGCAGAGGATTTGCGCGAGGACGAGATCGCGGACGCCCAGCTGACGGCGAAGCCGGTGGTCTTGCGCGCTGTTGGAGCCGGCAGAGTTTTCCGGAGCGGCCATGTGCAGCCAGCATTTCACATGGTGGCGTATTGCGGCGGATTTAATTAGGAATCATGGACAGGTTATGGACAGGTTGCTGCGGGCGAAGCATCGACGGTTCACAGAGGGTTCCGTAAGTAACGTGCGATTGGTCGATGCGGCCCAATATCAGGAAGTGGATTTACCTTCCCGTGCTACACTCGCTGCCGAGATCAAAACCATTCCATTTGGAGGAAACTTGCATGGCTGCATTTGGCATTACCCTCAGGCCGCCCAGCGCGGGCACAGGGTTGATTTTTTCGACGGACAACTCGGTGGCTTCAGTGCTGGGGCCAGGAGTTTGCTGCGGCATGACGTCGAACTGGATTGCTACATGCAAGAAGCTGGGACGGCCGGTGAAGACGAGCGGCGAACTGAGCGATCCGGCGAGCTTTGTGATTTCGCAATCCGGCGGTGAAAAGGGCCTGGATCGCGGCGATGCAGGGATCATGAGGGCTGCAGGCCTGACGCCGCCCACGCCGACGGAGACGCGGCCGGTGACCTTTAATGCGGTGGCAACCGGGCTGTCGGCGATGCTCGGCTATACCTTCCTGACGATCCATTCGGATTCAGCCGGACATGCGATGGGATCGTATGTGACGGCGACGCAGTGGGACTTCTTCGACCCCAATGTGGGGCTGTACCGCTTCAGCAGCTCGGCCGGATTTGTGACCCATGTGCAGACGAATCTGACAGCGATGTATCCGACGCTCATCAGCTATTGGCGGACCTATCGGTACTAGCCGGTACTAGACTCGGCGGCTTTAAGGCAGACGGTTTGGAGCCAAGATCATCTCCGTTTCCATGAGGGGGATGGGAATCATGCCGTCATTGTTGAAGCGATCCATAAAATCGCGCAAAACGAAGGGCTTGCCGGCGAGCTCCTGCTGGTGTGCGTACTCGGTCATGAGGCGGTCGAACAAGAGCTTGCCGGTGACGTAGCTTGTTCCGTAGCCGGGCTGGCGCAGATACAGTAACTGTTCGAAGGCGGTGAGCTGGTCAAGTTTGGCGTAGCCGCGCGGCGTCCATGTGGAGTGGAATTTGCCGGCCTCTTCGAGGTTGAATTCGTTGGCCTGGACATGGAGCGCGGCGAGGCCGCGGGCGGCTCGGTTGGCGAGCATGATCCAGACCAGCTCTTTGGCGCGGGGATTGTCGTCGTAGAGGCCGGCGTGCATGACCAGTTCTTCGAAGGCGGTGGCGAAGCCCTCGGCGCGGGTGTCCCAGATATTGGAGAGCGACATGACGCGGCGGATGGGGTCTGGGTTGGGCTCGAACTTCAGGCGCGCGAGATCGATCCAGTGATAATCGTGCGAGAGCAGCAGCATGGGCTCGCGGTGGGTGATGCGGGTGAAGAAGATGCGCTGGTCTTCGGGAATGTAGTGGCCGAGCTGCGGTTCGAGAGCGGCTTTTAGGTAAGGCTTGTCGGGGATGATCTGCTGTTTGACGAGGAAGTCGACGAACTTATCGAGATGGGTGTGGGTGAGCTTGTCGAAGGCTGTTGCGTCGGCGGCTGGCTCGAGTTGAGGCAGGTTGCGGTTATTGTGTTCTTCGAGGCGCAGGGAGGCTTGCGCGCGCTCCAGTTCGCGCTGCAGCAGGACAACTTGTTCGTCCCATGTCCAGGGAACGAGATGCACGTTCTGCTGGTACCAGGTGTAGTTTTCCTTGCCGACGCCTGACGGTCCGGTCTTGGTTGGTGCGAGCTGGTCGAGCCAGGCGATGAACTCATCGGTAGCCTTGTGCGCAGAGACGATGGCGGCGTGCAGCTCGGGCGATGCACCGGTGAGGTCGGCGTGCTGGCTGCCTTCGAGGGTGCTGACAGTGAGCGTGCTTGCTTCAAGCGAGGCGAGGGCGTGGGACTGGTTGCGTAGCTCTCCGGCGCCGTAGACCCAGAGGTCGCGGGCGTTGCTGGCCTTGAGATTTTCTTTGGCTTCGGTGAGCAGCGCAGGCACTGCCCCGATCTTGGCGGTGAGTTCGTTTTGATCGGCGGGCGAGAGCGGCCAGTGGTAGTTATAGAGCGCGATTTCAGGGTCGGCGAGTGGACCCTCGCGCAGAGGGACGTCGGTGCGGGCGGGCCAGATAAGAAGATAGAAGGCTGGGTCCCGGGCCCAGGGTTGCAGCACGCGGAGGTCAAAGTCGAGGCCGTTCATCTCGGCTCGGATGAGCTTGAGGTCGTTCGTTTGGGCAATTGTCCAGTTAGTGGTGTCGAGAGCTTCAAGGCGCTTGCGCCACTCGGGCAGGGCTGCTGCTTTTGCTGCCATCGTAGCGGGACTGTAGTCGGGGATGCTGCCGGTCGCGCTGTTGATACGTGTCGGCTGCGCGAAGGTACGCCATTGTTCGAAGAGCTTCACCAGATCGGCGTAGTTGGGGGGCTCGGCGGCTGCCGGAATGCTGAGGAAGATAGCGAAGAGCAGTGCTGCGGATAGGCGGGCGAGACTTGGGATACGCATGGGCAATCTCCCTGGCATGGATTGTCGGCTGGGAATGCAGAGTGTTCGATTCATATTGACACACTGCTGAATTGCGCTCTGGATGAGGCGTGAAAGAGCATTATGAAATATCCACCCGCGAACTAGGTGCGCGCGTCGATGTGCGTCTCGATCAGTTCGACTTTGAACTGGTCGTCGATCAGTCTGACGCGTGCGCGATAGTTGCCCTCGGGCAACCCCGCAGGAGGATTAGTGAGCTGGCTTAGTGGCGGCAGCAGGTCATCGGGCGAATGCTGAAAATCTACAATGACCTCGGTGTCTGTGACGATCGGATTTTGGGCCGGATTGCGAGCTTGGCGGGTCAGCTCCATGCAGGCAAGTTCGTAGGTGAAGATTTCTTCGAGATAGGGTATCGATAGATTGCTCTCGGCTAACTTACGAGTCAGGAGTGCTGCGAAGACTGTTTCTTCTCCAGCGAGCTGATAGTTGGTTGGCTGGATATCTATCCAAAGTTCGTCCACTAACTCGCGCAGAATCGGTTTGAGGAGAACGCAGGTCATGGGGAAGCTCTGGAAGATCATTTCCAGGCGGTTTCCACGCGAGAGGCTGCAGCTTACGGACATCCCTCGTTGGTGTACGACAGCTTCGAGACGATCTCGTTCGAGGCCGGTCAGTTCGAAACCGGCGAGTATGCTCTGGTCGCCGCGGCGGAGTGATCGGGCCTTCTCGGGAATGAGCGTGAGCTCAACGAGTGCGCGCTGAAACATCAGGAGCGACATCAGACGCTAACTTCCCGGTTGCTGCGGGCGTTCACAAGCGTGCGTGCGCGTTCGATCTGTTCGAGAATCCCACTCTCGCCCAGAATGCTGTAGGAGGACTCGTGAAATTCGAAGGTTACGCCGCGCAGGTTTGTGGCGAGAGGGATCGCATGTTCCAGCAGGGCCCAGACGGGTTCGAGCACAGGGCCGGTGTGGGAGTCGGTGTGAAAGCCCATCATGGGCATCCCGCCTGCGATATGTATCTCAGTCACGTTTTGCATGGTCAGATTGGCGAGGTAGCCGGTGGCGGAGAATGCGTGATTCACGGAGTTCGTGTAGAGGTTATGCAGATCAAGCAGGACGCCGCTTCCCGCCTCCTCACACAACTCATTCAGAAACTCTTCTTCTGTGAACTGCTGGCCTGGATAGCGAAAGTAATAGACATTGTTTTCGAGGAGAAAGGGGCGGTTTAACTTTTGCTTGAAGAATTGCACGCGCGGGATGAGCAGATCCAGAACTTCGCGATCGTAGGGGACTGGAAGGGTGATTGCTGCGTTCAACTCATAGGTCGGGTGGCGGGCTGGGTCGTGGCCTGTGCCTACGCGAGAGAAGGACAGGTGATCGCTGATCCAGGGGGAATTGAAACGCTGTGCCAGATCGATGAGGTTGCAGGCGTATTCTTCGTCGAAGAATTCAGCGCTGCAGATCGACAATCCTATGCCGTGAAGAACTATTGGACGCAGACTCACGACCTGCTCAAGTAGCGTTTCCGCCGAAGGGAGCATTTGAAATCGGGGCGACGAGCCCATGCCGTGGTCGACCCAGCCGCGATCCGGTATCACGGCCAGATAGTCGAGACAGGAGAGCGAAGACTCGATGAAGGCGGACATACTGGGGTTGAAGAGGGCTCCAACCCCAATATGCGAAGGTTCAATTGTCATTTGCTTAGACTTCGAACTGGACGATTTCCTGGAGACCACCGAGGATATTGACGTCAAGTCCAGACTTGCATCCGCCGCATGGCTTTAAGCCGGCAAGCTTCAAGATCTGGTCGTTGGTAACTACTTTTTGCAGCGCGGCGCCGAGTTGAGCTGCACTGATGCTGTTGGCGACTCTTACCTCTGCAACAGGAAGGCCGCTGGCGCCAGCCTTTGTTACGCGTACTGCTACCGATGCTGTTTTGTCGGGCATTGATCGTTCTCTCTTTCTTCTTACGGCAGAGAAATCCTCCTCTGTTCTGTAAGGCCTGAAATGATGGACCAAAAATTCTGCACACACAAGAAAATTGTTACCGACGGCAGGATTTTTTACACTCGCCTTCTCTCATCTCCTGGGCGCGCTTGCGACTTGATTGCCGGTAAATGTCATTGCTCCCGAATCCCCGACGATCCGGAGGCGGGATGATTGGGTTAAGCGAAATTTGTGTGGACGATTGCCGCGATGTAGTATCTTCGCGTCATTCTCGATGTTGTTAGTCTGAGATTTTTGGTGGGAGGGTTATGCGGAAATTTTGGATTGGGGCTGTTGCTTTGGCGGGGATGAGTTCGCTGCTTTCCGGGGCTGAAGAGCGGGGGCATGGGCGGTCGATGGTGGTGACGCCTTATGGCATTGTGGCTACCAGTTATGTGCAGGCTTCGCAGGCCGGGGCGCGAGCATTGGAGCGGGGCGGATCGGCGATCGATGCGGGTATTGCTGCCAATGCGGTGCTGAGCGTGGCCGAGCCGATGACCAACGGGATGGGCGGCGATCTGTTTGCGATTTACTGGGAGGCGAAGACCGGCAAGCTGTATGGGTTGAATGCCAGCGGGTGGGCTCCCAAGGGCTTGACGATTGAGCATTTGAAGGCCAAGGGCGTTACGAGCATGCCGCAGGTAGGGATCGATTCGGTGACCGTGCCCGGCGCGGTGGATGGGTGGACCAAGCTGCATGACCGCTTTGGCAGGTTGGCTTGGAGCGAGCTGTTTGAACCGGCGATTTTCTATGCCGAGCATGGCTATGGCGTGCCGGAGGTGGTGCAGAGTTATTGGGCGGATGCGAGCGACAAGCTGAGGCCGTATACGGAGAGCCGACGGGTGTTTTTGCCGGGAGACAAGACGCCGGCGGTAGGGCAGGTCTTTCGCAATCCTGAGATGGCGAAGGCGCTGGCTTTGATTGCCAAGGATGGCGAGGCGGCATTTTACAAGGGGCCGATTGCGCAGGCGATTTTGAAGACTTCAGCGGCGCAGGGCGGCACGATGACAGCGGAGGATTTGAGCTCGTATTCGGCGGAGTGGGTTGAGCCGGTTTCGACGAAGTACCGGGACTGGACGGTGTATGAACTGCCTCCCAATGGGGATGGGATTGCGGCGCTGGAGATGCTGAACATCATGGGGCAATCACAACCATCGCCAGATGGTCCGCTGAGTGTGGCTGAGCTGCATGAGCGCATTGAGGCGATGAAGCTGGCCTATGCGGATGTAAAAGCGTATGACGGCGATCCGCGGTTTGGGAAGATTCCAGTGGGAGAGCTGCTTTCGCAGGAATTTGCGGCCCAGCGGGCGAAGTTGATCGATCCGGAAAAAGCTAATTGCGATGTGGCTCCGGGGGCGCTGGGCGGGAGCGATACGACTTATCTTTCGGTGGTCGATAAGGATGGCAACGTGCTGTCGCTGATTCAGAGTGTGTATTCATCGTTTGGGTCGGCGGTGACGGTGGAGGGCGAGGGATTTGTCCTGCAGAATCGGGGCGGACTGTTTTCGCTGGACGAGAAATCTCCCAACGCGCTGGCGGGGCGGAAGCGGCCATTCCATACCATCATTCCGGCGTTCATGGAGCGGGGGACGCAGCGTGTCGGCTTTGGGATCATGGGCGGGATGAATCAGCCGCTGGCTCACGCGCAGTTTGTTTCGAACTATGTGGATTATGGGTTGAATCTGCAGGCGGCGCTGGAAGAGGCGCGGTTTACGGTAAATGCCAAGCTGGGGTGCAGCATCGTAATCGAGTCGCGGGTGACGCCGGAGGTGCGGCAGAAGCTGGCTTCGATGGGGCATGTCTTCGATGTTCGGAAGGAATATTCGACGACCATGGGGCGCGGGCAGGCGGTGATGTTCGACTCGGCGACAGGGATGAAGTTTGGGGCGTCCGATCCGCGCGCGGATGGGACTACTGAACCGGAGATGCCAGGGGTGAGGCCGAAGTAGGTGGGGGTGGGTGGTGTGGCGAAATCGTACCCAGGTCTCAGAAGCGAGACCTGAGGCACTCAGGTGTGTCCCTTATGGCGCTGAAGGACGATGTGCGTGGCCTTAGAATGGAGTGGTTGTATGGAGGCTAGACGATGAAGATCGGAAATTGGATGGCGCTGCCGGTGATGGCGGGTGCGTTGATGCTGGGTGTGGGACAGGTGGGTCTTGCGCAGGATTCGAGCGCGAAGCAGGATGTGAAGGACGCAGGCAAGGACACCAAGGACGCAGCCAAGAAGACGGGTCACGCGGTGGCCAAGGGCACGAAGACTGCTGCCGAGAAGACGAAGGAAGGTACCGAGAAGGCTGCCGATAAAACCAAAGAGGGCGTGAAGACTGCGGCGGTGAAGACCAAGGACGCTACGAAGACCGCTGCTGAGAAGACAAAAGAAGGCACCAAGACCGCGGCGGAAAAGACGAAAGAAGGGACGGAGACGGCCGCGCATAAGACCAAGGCGGGAACCAAGAAGGTGGTTCACGGAGCGGCCAGTGGAACGGCCAAGGCTGCGGATAAAGTTGAAGACAAAACGGCTCCCAAATAGGCTGTTTGGAAGCGATACAGGCTGTTTAGAGGCCGGTTCGGATCATTTTCCCCGTCGCTGTTTGTTTGAAGCGGCGGGGATTGTTTTTGTCTTTTGCGGTTAAGGACGATGATGCAGGGCGGGCGACTCGGGCGGCAGGAATGAACCGGCGATGCGGTCGGAGACATGCAGCTTGTGAAGGACGCGGACAATTTCGGGAGAGAATTCGGCGACCAGATTGTGGGCCGCGAAGGCGCTCATTTCGACAGCCGCGCGCTGATAGCCATGGGTGGTGTCATTGAAGCCGGGAGGCAGGAAGGTCATGCCGACGAAGCCTGCGGCTGCCGATCCGGCCATGTTGCTGACGGCGACGGCGCGATGTCCGGAATCGGAGCGATCTACGAGCGTAAACATGAGGGCGTGTATGAAACGGGGTACAGATCGCGTACTCATGCTCGCATAGTATCGGGGATCTTCGCGGTCGATTGCGGCTACAGCAAAATGGGCCATTCCACCGGTAACGTGGCGGGCGAGATCCGCACCGTAGATGCGGCCAAAGGCGCCGGGACCGTCACTCCAGTCATGCGGAAAATTGTCGGGGGGATGGGCCATGGCAATGCCGGATTCAAAAGCTGGAAGGACGAAAGCGCTTGGCCCGACGGTAGTGTGAACTTCAAGACGGAAACGTTCGCCCAGAGTAAGCTGGCCGGCGGGCTGCGGAGAATCCTGGATGGGCCTTTCCGGCAGGAGACTTGTTGCGGTGGTTGGTGCCTGCTGGGCGACAGCCGGAAGACAAAGACAGAGGCAGGTGAGCAACGGCGCGGTGAATCGGTTCGCGAGCCTAAGAATGCTGGGTCTTACGTGCATTTGGACGGCTTTCTTGAGGCTTGGAGCTTTCCGAAGGGGATGGCGCTTCAGACAGATTCAGCAGCCTTCCCGACGTGTCTACGGATCATAGCTAGAAGGGCGGGGATTAGATGATCTAAATGACACAGCGGTATCGCGAGTGAAACCCTGAGTTACTCTCCGAATCTGGAATGAAGAACGTATGAGCTGCAGGCACGGTATACTTCGGGAACTGTTTCAGGCGAGAGGAATGAAGATGGGTATGCTGATCGGCAAGTGGGGACTGGTAGCGTTGATGGCCGCGGGTTTGGTTGTGGCGGGAGTGATGGGCGCGGCGCGGAGCAGTCAGGCACAGGCTGGAGATACGGTTCTGTCCGCGGCAGAGATGAGCAAGCTGCTGCCGGCGTCGGTGTATTTCAAAGGCCAGTCGGCGACCACGCAACTGCGCAACTCAGGCGGGGTTAAGTTTACCGATGGGTTGTATGCGCTGGCGGTGATGGTCGATACGAGCGGATATTCCTCCGAAGTCGCGCAGAAGTATCAGGCGTATTTCGTTACCGAGACACCGATCAAGATCGAGGGGCATGATCTGCCTGCAGGCGTTTATGGCGTGGGCTTTATTGCAGAGAACAAGTTTGTGGTGCTGGATGTGGGAGCGCATGATTTGTTCACGGTGAGTTCGCACAAGGATGAGGAGTTGAAGCGGCCGACGCCGTTGAAGGTGGTGGCGGAAGGTGGCGGGTTCCGGTTGTATGCGGGGCGGAATTATGTGGGGTTTGCGCGGTAGATAAAGTTCGTTTAGATCGGGCGGCCGGGCTTGGGCTCGGCCGCTTTGTTTTGGAGCTATTTCTCGGCAGCGAACCAGTGGACGCCTGCGCCGGCCAGGGGGGCTTCGTCCATGAGGGCGGAGATAGCTAACTTGGTTTCGAAGGTGAGGGCTTTGCGTGTTGCGGGCAAGAAGAGTGCAGCGGCGCGGGCGATGCCGCCACCCATGACAACGATGTCGGGGCGAAAGGCGGCGGCGTGCTGGTTGAGGGCTAAGCCGAGGTGACGGCCAAAGTTCTGAAAGGCCTGGCGAGCGCGGCAGTGGACTGCGTATGGATCGTTGGGATCTAAAACGGGGATAGTTGGTGGAAGCGGCGGCTCTGGGCAGGGGTGATCGCCCTTGGCGGTGTCGGCGATGGTGGAGACTTCTGCTTCAAGGCCGGTGAGCTGCTGGAAGTGGTGACGGAGGAAGCGGGTGGAGACGAAGTCTTCGACGGTGGCTCCGTTGTAGGGAAGGTTCCACATTTCGCCGCCGGGTGGCACACCCTCTGTGTTGTTGGGGCTGCTGTCGGCAATATGCGCGTTGAAGACAAAGGCTGCGCCGATGCCGGTGCCGAGGGTGAGGCCGAGAACGCGTGCGTAGCCTTTACCCGCTCCAGCACCGGATTCGCCCAGGGTAAAGGCGGCGGCGTCGTTGACGAAGCGGAGCTGAGCGGGCTGCCAGTGGAAGCGAGCGGCGAGGGCCGATTTCAGGTCGAAGTTCAATAGGGATTGCAGCTTGTGCTGCATGTGGCTGACGCCGTTTTCGTAATCGAAGGGGCCGGGCATGGCAAGGCAGGCGCCGGCGATCTGGGAACGGTCAACATGCGCGGAGTTTGCGGCAGCTTCACCGAGGGTGTGGATGAGCCGGACGAAACTGGCGGCGGAGAAGTGGCCGGTTCCAGACTCATGATCGGGAAGCGGGGCGCGGGTGAGGCCGTGGAGGGTGTAGGTTCCCTGCGCGCATAGGGCGGCCGAGATATGGCTGCCGCCAATGTCATAGGCCAGCGCGTATTGGAGGGGTGTCGGCACGAGCTTCGGTAACCGTTCCGTTGTATCACAGTGCCGGTTGGGCAGGATTCGATCCCACCTTAAGCGCGATAAAACTGCGCTGAAGGTGGGCACCCGGATTCTCAAGATGTGCGAGGAGATCACGGGCTACGCGGTCGATGAGTTCGGACCAGTTGTGAGGGTTGGATTGGCGGAAGAGGCGGGCTTGGGGGTACCAGGGGGTGGTGAGCCGGTCCTGCATCCAGCGCCAGTCGGATTGCCATGAAAGAAGGAGCCAGAGGGGTTTGCCGAGAGCGCCGGCGAGATGGGCGATGGCGGTGTCGGTGGTAATGACCAGGTCGAGGTTGGCAATGAGGGCGGCGGTGTCGGCGAGATCGCGATCCTGGGAGGAAGCGTCATGGGGCTGAAGATGGGGCGGGAGCTGGGCGATTTGGCGGGACGGAGGACCGTGCTGGAGGGAAACCCAGCAGACTTGGGGGATTGCGAGAAGTGGGAGGAAGACGGGGAGGGTGGTCGAGCGTTCGTGGTCGTTGCCGTAGTTGGGGTTGCCGGCCCAGTTGAGGCCGATCTTCGGATGGGAGTGGCCGCCTAGCGCCGAAAGCTCCGCTGTGCGCTGCAGGATGAGTTGGGAATCGGCCTGGAGATAGGGTTTGCCTTCGAGGGAGGCAGGGGGAGTGGTTTCGAGAGTGATCTGGAAAATGGCCGGTAGGCTTAGGAGCGGGACATGGTGGGTGAAGGGCGGCAGAAGCTGGCCGTGAGACAGGATTTCCACGGTAAGGCCGGAGACAGTCGATTGGAGCGAGGTCGCGTATGGTGCCAGGAGACGCACGAGAAGGGGCTGGACTTCGAGGATGAGGTGGGTATTGGGTGAGCGCTCGGCGACGAGCGGCAAATAACGGAGGAACTGGATTGTGTCGCCGAGGCCTTGTTCGCTGTAGATCAAAAGAGATGCCGGGGAGGCCAGCGGCTCTCCTTGCCAGCGGGGCTGAGAGAAGATGCGCGGCCGGGGATGAACTTCGCGAAACTGCCACCGGATTTCGTAGTTGGCCCAACCTTGGGCAAAGTCACCGAGGCGGAGCTGGGTGAGGGCGAGGTTGTAGCGGACACCGGGGTGGTGCGGATCGCATTGCAGGGACGCCTGATGCGCGGCTTCGGCCTCGGCGCAGCGGCCCAGGCGGAGGAGGGCGTTGCCGCGATTGCTGGCGGCGGTTTTGTGACCTTGAGATTCGGCTTCTTCGAAGGCCTGGATGGCTTCTTCGACCAGCGGCGCATAGGGTTCGGGATTGACCTGGGCAGTGTGCTCGGCGAGCAGGAGGATGCCGCGGGCGTTGGGGATCTCGGTGTTTTGGCGGCTGGGGTCTGCGGATTCTGCAGCACGGATGGCTTGCCAGGCCTGGGGGAATTGATGCTGTTCGAGGTGAAGATAGGCGAAGGCTACGCGGATTTCGGAGAGGCGGCCGGAGTTTGCTACAGCCAGTGCAAAGGCGGCCTCGTAGTGCTGCTGTGCCGGGCCAAATTGGCGGCGGCTGCGGTGCAGGTGGCCGAGGTTGAGGTGAGCGCTGATGCGCGTGTTCACTGCGGTGGTGTGCTCATCTTGGCTGGCGGCGATGGATTGGTGATAACAGGGCTCGGCTAGCTGGTCGCGGCCGTCGGCGACCAGCTCGACCCCCAAGTTGAGCCAGGCAGCCGCGAAGCCGGGGCGGAGTTGAACGGCGCGGCGGTAGGCGGCGATGGCTTGAAGATGATCGCCGAGTTTGCCGTAAGCGAAGGCCTGGGCGAAGTGGCATTCGGGGCTGGTGGGCGTTTGTCTGGCGGCGAAGCTGAAATGGTTGAGAGCCGCGGCGAAGTTGTCTTCGAGGGCCAGCGTGTTGCCCAGGCCGTAGCGAGCGGCGGCTAGCAAGGGCTGAAGGGCAAGAGCCTGGTGGAAGGCTGCTTTGGCCGATGAGGGCTGGTGGAGCGCGTTGAGGGCGTCGCCCAGGTTGGCCCAGGAGAGAGCGGATTGAGGCGCGGCGGCGAGGGCTGCTTCGGCCATGCGCAGAGCGGGTTCGAGCTGATTGCTCTGGCGTGCTATGAGGCTGAGGCCGAGCAGTGCCTGGGGTGAATGTGGATCGGATTGGAGAGTCTGGCGGTAGGATTCGGCGGCCTGGAGAAGATTGCCCTGGGCGTGGTTCTGGCGGGCTCGATCGAGTGTGGAGGAATGGGCGAGGATGGTTGCGGTGGACATGCGCTGGGTTGAGGGTAGGTGGTTGGTTGCTGGCGGTCCGAGGAGTGCGCAGATTTTGTAGCGGGCGTTCCCAGAGTGGAACTCTGAGCGATCTCGTTCCAGGTCCTTAGCCAGCGCGGCGCATGGCGATGATATGCAGAGCGATTGTGGAGAAGATGACGGCGATGCCGGTGAGCATGAGGCTTTGCGGGAGATTGCCTTGGAGATTGCGTGCGGAGTCGATGGTCTGGTATTGGATGAGGGCGAAGAGGATGACGGTTTCAGCCTTGAGGAAGGCGATCATGTTGAGGGCCAGTTCCTGCAGACGTGGGCGGTTCTTTGGTGTGACGCGGACGGGGTAATTGAAGACTGCCGGGTTGCGGCTGACGACAGTGATGAGCAGGTAGAGGACCAGAGCTACCGCGGGGAGGACGAGGAGCATCTGCGGCGGCCCGTAGGCGTTGGGACGGCCGGCTAAATCGAAGTGGGTGGAAATGGGTCCGGTGAGTGCGCGCGGGCCGTATAAGGCGGCCCAAGTGATCCAGAGAAGAAGGGCGAGGGCGGTTAGGGAGATGGCTTCGAGGTATTTGCGCATAGCTGCGATCGAGAGGGCTCAGGGAAAGCATACCTCAGAGATCGATTTCGAAATTCGATCCCCTGGTCCGAGTCAGAATGCCGCCTTGATTATTGCGCTTATGGAAGATTGCTCTCCAGAGTAAAAAGACCCCACATCCTAGCTTCAAGATGTGGGGTACCCACGTTGGGTTTGAACAGAGGCCCTACCTTGTGTTGAAACCCGGTTCAAAATCGGTTATTGGTCGTTACCTTGCACCAATTCTGTTGTCGCTGGCTTGAGGTAGCCGAAGAGGCCGCCGGTGCCGTGATCGGGGCCGGCGGTGAAGTAGAGTTCCGAGGCTGGAGCGGCTGTTGAGTCATAACTGCCTGCGGAGGCGCTGTTGCCGGGGCTGATGGCCCAGAGGCCGGCGATGGAAAGATTTTTGCCGGCAGAGTCTTTCACGAGACCGACGAAGTCTCCGGTGGCGAGGTCGTAAGCGGCGATGGTGCCGCCGAATTCAGTTGTGCTGCCGCCGGCGAACTGGCCGATGAGCAGGTCGTGGCTGTAGGCGCCGAAGTCGAGAGGCGCGAGGGCTACTCCCCAGGGTGCGTTGAGCCATCGACCGTGTTCCAGACGTTGGAGGAGCTTGCCGGTTGAGGAGAAGATGTCGACGTAGCCGAGGCCTTCGCCATCCGTCTCAAAGGGATTGCCTTCGTGGTGAAGAACAAAGGTGACGACGATGTCGTTGCCGATGGCCTGCACGTTGAAGGGAACGAAGTCGCGGGGCAGGCGTTCGTCGTTGAAGGCGCGGTCGTTGTCGTTATCCCCGCCACGGTCGTTGTCGCGATCGTCCCGGTCAGGATGGCCGAGGGTGACTTTGTGGAAGGCGGAGTCGAAGACATCGACGCGGCCTTTGGTGAAGTTGGCGGCGTAGAGATAGCGATTGCCCTTGATGGTGGCCGAGGTGAGGCCGGTGTAGCTGGAGCCGTCCGTAGCTTTGAAGACGACGGTGGCGGTTTTGGACGGTGGCGCGCCGCCGGGGGGTATGCCGATGGTGGGATTCCAGCCGGAGATGGTGCCGTCGATGGTGGAGAAGAGGAAGGCTGCGGGTGCGCCTGCAGCAAGCAGAAAATCGGTCTTGCTGCCGTTGGAGATGGTTCCGGTGGGCGTGCCGGTGGGGAAGGTCTTGCTGTTGGGATCGGCCTTGGGGATGGTGACGACGAGAGGGACGATACCTCCGACGCCGTTGTAAAGGGTGCTGAGTCCGGTGCCGTTGTCGGAGATCCACCAGGGTGAGCCGGAGGAGCGGGAGAGTCCCCAGGGATTGACGAGATTGGGGTCGGTGACAGGAGCCACGCCCGAGGTGTTGGCGACGAGATTGACCTGAGTGTAGTGCTGGGCGAGTGCCGGGGATGCCAGAGCGAGTGATAGCGATACGGCTGTGGCGAAGTGGGAAAGGACCTTCATCGAACTTCCTCCTGCTGCTGTAAAGCCCCGCGATTTGAGCTACTGCCGCCGCATCAGGCCGGCCTGGGGTTGAGGTTGGGACCGGCCCGATGGGCTGGATGTGGAGTCTGCGTGCGGGGGAGGGCGCAGGCCAAATCCTCCCAAAGGCTATGCCTGTGGGTGGAGGCCTGATGTCAGGGAGATGTCATTCGATTGTCAAAGGAATTGTGGTGGAATTTGGGCCTGTGTGCAGGTGGGGCTTTAGGATGGAGCGGAATGGATTGGAGCGGTTTGCGATGAAGATGCGTCCCGGTGGAGTGACTGGATTTCTTTTGTGCGGGAAAGAGTGGACCGATGGTGAGGCGATGGAGGTGCGGTCGCCGTGGGATCAGGGGCTCATCGGGAAAGTGACGGTTGCGACACGCAAGGACGCGCGCGAGGCAGTGACTCATGCCGTGGCCTCGCTGCGGCGCGCGCGGGCTTTACCGCGCTGGAAGCGCAAGGAGATTCTAGAAGACATTGCCGCGGCGTTGATCGAGCAAAAGGAGCGGTTTGCGCAGTTGATCGTGGCCGAGGCGGGCAAGCCGGTGCGCACGGCGCGGGTGGAAGTGGAGCGGGCCATACTTACGTTCAAGACCGCGGCTGAGGAGGCTGTGCGGCTGGGCGGGGAGTCGATTCCTCTAGATTTGACCGAGGGCAATGAGGGCCGATGGGGTCTGGTGCAGCGCTTCCCGGTGGGTCCGGTGCTGGCCATTACGCCGTTCAATTTTCCCTTGATGCTGGTGGCGCACAAGCTGGCGCCGGCCATTGCAGCCGGATGCCCGGTGGTGCTGAAGCCCGCGCCGCAGACGCCTTTCACCGCGCTGGCCCTGGGCGAGGTGGTGTTGAAAGCCGGATGGCCGGAGGAAGCGCTGGCGGTGCTTCCGCTCAAGAACGAAGACACAGCGTGGCTTGCCGAGCGAGAGGACCGGCTGAAGCTGGTGAGCTTTACCGGCTCGGCGGCGGTGGGATGGAGTCTCAAGGCCAAATCGGGAAAGAAGCGGGTGGCGCTGGAGCTGGGCGGGAATGCGGCGGTGATTTTGCACTCCGACTGGAAGGATCTGGACACGGTGGCCAGCCGGGTGGCGCATGGGGCCTTTGGCTACGCGGGGCAGAGCTGCATCAGCGTGCAGCGGGTATATGTGGAGCGGCCCATTTTTCAAACATTTACCTGGAAGCTGGTGGAACGGGCGCAGAAGATGGTGCGCGGCAATCCGGCGGATGAGGCAACCGAAGTTGGACCGGTGATTCGGTCCGCGGACGCGGAACGGATCGAGAGCTGGGTGAGCGAGGCGGTCGAAGCCGGTGCCAAGCTGGTGGAGGGCGGAGGCCGGGATGGTTCGCTTTTGGAACCGACCATCCTCTCTGGGACCAAGCCGGGCATGAAAGTGTTGGACGAAGAGATGTTTGGGCCCGTCGTGGTGGTCGAGCCCTATGATGACTTCGAAGACGCGCTGGCCATGGCCAACCACTCGCGGTATGGGCTGCAGACCGGCTTGTACACCCGCGATGCGGGGCGGATCATGACGGCCTACCGGGAGCTGGAAATTGGCGCGCTGATTGTGGGCGATACGCCGACTTGGCGGATGGACACGATGCCCTACGGAGGTATCAAGGACTCGGGCCTGGGACGGGAAGGAGTGCGTTGGGCGATCGAGGAGATGACAGAGCCGCGGATGCTGGTGATGGCGGGGATGTAAAAATCTGAAAATCGATGGACCCCTTTGCGCGTGTGGCGAATCATACCTGACGACATTGCCTGGTTGTCGATGAGCGGAAGTGCCGTAAATCATCATTGGGTCGCGATGTGGCTTCCCACGTTTTGGGACACGAAAGGGGTTAGCGAAGGGGTTCAAGGAGAATGGATTCCCAGAATCGCAAGCTTATTTGTTTTCAACCGGTTATAGGGATTAAATCTGGGAATAATTTTTGAGTTTTGAGACATACTTGGGTGTGCCTCGCCACGTTTCACTGCTATATTGATTTTTCGGGGTTGTCTCGTACTGGACACTCCTCCACACGAACCTGGGCCCCTTGGTCATCGTTGTCATCCTGGACGGCTCTCGCGAGAGAGCGATCGAGACCAAGGCCCGCGTAGACGCAAGAATCAACCGGAAGCAGGGAAGCATTCATGGCGCAGATTTTTGACCGTAGCTCGAACGCGCTGGCACGCATGAGCCTGGTCCTGACGGGATTGATCGTAATTGCCCTGGGCGTGACGCTGGATGGGTTGCAGCGATCGCCGTGGGTAACGCGACAGGGGCAGCGGCCGGACCAGCCGGTGCCGTTCAGCCACAAGCACCATGTGCAGGGGCTGGGACTGCAATGCCAGTACTGTCATGTCACGGTGGAGAAGTCGAGCTACGCGGGTATTCCGCCGACCAAGACCTGTATCAACTGCCACTCGCAGATCTGGACCAACGCCGCCTTGCTGGAGCCTGTCCGCAAGAGCTGGGCGACTGGCGAATCACTGGTGTGGACCAAGGTGCATGACCTTCCCGATTATGTTTATTTCAATCACTCGATTCATGTGAACAAGGGGCTTGGCTGTGCGAGCTGTCACGGCCGCGTGGATCTGATGCCGCTGATGTATCAGCAGAACACGCTGCAGATGGAGTGGTGCCTGAACTGCCATCGTGACCCGGCGAAGAACCTGCGGCCGGTGAGCCAGGTGTACAACATGGCCTGGGAAGGCCCGACCACAGAGAAGCCGGTCTGGTGCGCAGTGAACGACGAGAAGACCGGCAAGCCGACGGCGCAGAGTGTGGATTGCAAGACCAGTGAGCCGGGCAAGAGCGGCACGGAAGTAGCTTCGCTGAACGCGTTGAAGCTGCCGGGCATGGCTGGAGTTCCGGGACAGACGGAAGCGGCAATGACGCTCCCGGCGCAGTTGAGCTATACCAAGTTCACGACGCAGAGAGACCTGGGCAACTTCCTGATCGACCATTACAAGATTCGCAAGCCGAATGAGCTTGCCAGCTGCGAGGTATGCCACCGATGAGCAGCGAGGTCACGAAAAACAAGATGCAGCAGGATCACGAGAACGGTGGGATGGTTGCGGCTCCCGAGATGACGCTGGCCGAGGTACGCGAGCAGCTCAAGGGCAAAAAGGGCAAGCGCTACTGGCAGTCGATCGACGAGCTGGCGGGAACGCCGGAGTTCGAGGCTGCGGTTTCGAAGGAATTTCCCGATCAGGCGCAGGAGTGGATCGATCCAGTCTCGCGGCGCGGGTTCATGAAGCTGATGGGCGCTTCGATGGCGCTGGCCGGCCTGGCTGGCTGCACCAAGCAGCCGGACGAGCCGATCTATCCCTACGTCAAGCAGCCGGAAGATTTGATCCTGGGCAAGGCGAATTACTTCGCTACGGCGCATCCTTTCGCTACGGGCGGCGTTCCGTTGCTGGTTAAGTCCGATGCCTATCGGCCGATCAAGGTAGATGGCAACCCCGACCACCCCTACAATCTGGGCTCTTCGGATGTGTTTACGCAGGGAACTCTGCTCGACCTCTACGATCCAGACCGTTCGCAGCGGCCCACGCTGCGCGGCGTGGTTTCGGAGTGGCCGGAGTTTTTTCAGGCCTACCGCGAGCGGCTGGCGCAGGGCAAGGGGAATGGCGGCGAGGGAATTTATTTCCTGAGCACTTCTTTTACTTCGCCTACGTTGCAGCGGCAGTGGAGCGAGGCTCAAAAGGCGTATCCGAAGGCGAAGCTGGTGCAGTATGATCCGGCGTTGGCGGGGACCTTCTTCTCGAAGGGCGCGAATCCTCAGTATTCGCTGGTCGATGCCGATGTAATCGTTTCGCTGGATGCGGATTTTCTTTCCGGCGCTGCGTATCCGGGATTTCACAAGCTGACGCGCGACTATGCGGCGCGGCGCAAGAATCCGGCAAACGGTCTGAATCGCCTGTATGCGATTGAGAGCACGCCGACCACGACCGGCATGAAGGCCGAGCATCGGTTGGGGCTGCGGGCGAGCGAGGTTCCGGCATTTGCGGCGGCGCTCGCGAATGCGGTTGGGGCTGCGGGTGTTTCGGCGCCGGCGTATAGCTGGACTCCTGAGCAAAGCAAATTTCTCGCCGCGCTGGCCAAGGACTTGAAGGCTAATGCGGGTAAGAGCGTTGTCATTCCTGGGTTGTATCAGGACAATTCAGTAGCTGCCATGGCGCTGGCGATCAACGATGCGCTGGGCAATGTGGGCAAGACGGTCAAGGCTTCTGTCGAGTCGGAGGGTCTGCCCTTTGCGTCTCCCGATCAGATTGGCGATCTGAAGGCGCTGGTGGCGGATTTGAATGCCGGCAAGGTCGATTGGCTGATCATGCTGAATTCGAATCCAGTCTATGACGCTCCTGCGGATTTCGATTTCAAGACGGCGATGGGCAAGGCCAAGATTTCCGTTCATCTCGGGTCGCATGTGGGCGAAACCGGCCAGGAGGCAATCTGGCATCTGCCTGCGGCGCACTATCTGGAGTCATGGTCGGATGTTCGTTCGTATGATGGAACGGTCTCCGTCATCCAGCCGTTGATTGAGCCTTTGTATGGCGGCCACACGGCGCATGATTTCATTCAGGGAATGCTGGACGATCCGACTGCTTCCGCTTATACGGCGGTGAAGCAGACGTGGGCCGCACAACTCGGCAAAGGTGATGCGGATCTGAACTGGCGCAAGGCATTGCACTCCGGATGGATCGAGGGAACGGCCTTCGATAAGCCAGCCTCGCTGAAGGCTGGTTCAGCCCCGGTTCCAACGCCTGCTTCTAAAGATGCCTTCGAGATCATCTTCCGCCCCGATCCGAATATCTATGACGGACGCTATTCCAACGTCGGCTGGCTGCAGGAACTGCCCAAGCCGGTGACCAGTCTAGCGTGGGACAACGCGGCGCTGATCTCAGGCGCAACGCTGACCAGGCTGGGCGTGGAAGAAGACGATATCGTCGAGATCACCGTCGACGGACGCACGGTCAGGGCATCGGTGCTGGTAGCCCCCGGGCATCCTGACAACTCGGCGACGCTCTATCTCGGCTATGGACGCGAGGCAGCCGGGCGCGTGGGTTCTGGGCAAGGCTTCAACGCTTACCAGATTCGCACTTCCGCTGCTCCGTTCTATACGACGGGTACCATCAAGAAGGTCGATGGCAAGTGGGGTCTGGCGGTCACCAAGAGCCACTATCAGGATCATCGCGGCAAATTTGCCGGCGGCAAGGGTGATGGCAAGAATTCGCTGGAATGGAATGAGGCCGAGACGCGCGGCGTGATCCGTGCAGCGACGCTTGAGGAGTACAAAGCCAATCCGGGATTTGCCAATGCGGACGATGAAGAGCATCCCGTAGATCACAAGGATGTTTCGCTCTTCCCGAACTGGGAGTACAAGGACAATGCATGGGGCATGTCCATCGACCTGAACAGTTGCGTTGGCTGCAATGCCTGCATCGTGGGCTGTTATGCGGAGAACAATATTCCTGTGGTGGGCAAGCAGCAGGTGCGCATCGGCCGCAACATGCAGTGGCTGCGCATCGACACCTATTTCGAGGGCGACCTGGCGGCTCCGCGGGCTCACTTCCAGCCGATGGCCTGCCAGCATTGCGAGAACGCTCCCTGCGAGCAGGTTTGCCCGGTAGGCGCGACGGTGCACACGCCGGAGGGCCTGAACTCGATGGTCTACAACCGCTGCGTGGGTACGCGCTATTGCTCCAACAACTGCCCGTACAAGGTGCGGCGTTTCAACTTCCTGCTCTTCTCGGACTACGAGACGGAGAGCCTGAAGCTGATGCGCAACCCGGATGTCTCGGTTCGTTCGCGGGGCGTGATGGAGAAATGCAGCTACTGCGTACAGCGCATCTCCGAAGCCAAGATCGATGCAGACAAGGAAAATCGCGCGGTGCGTGATGGCGAGATTGTGACGGCGTGCCAGCAGGCCTGCCCGACCAGCGCGATCACCTTTGGCAACATCAACGACAAATCCAGCAAAGTGGCCAAGTTGCGCAGCGATAAGCGGAGCTACTCGGTGCTGGCCGATCTCAACACCCGTCCGCGGACGCAGTATCTGGCCGCGGTATTGAATCCGAACCCCGAACTTGCCGAGGAGCCTGAAGAACATGCCCCGGCGAAGGGTTAAGACCACCCCACGAACAAGGACCCGTTCGTGGGGGCCCCGGAACGAACGCAGAACGGAACCAGCCTGCGTTGAAATTGATTTTGTAGGACATAGCTGAGAGGCTCGAACTGGCGATGGCAACGAAGGATATCAAAACTCAAGATCCGATGATCGACCCGCAGACCGGGGAGTTCCGGGTTCTTGCGCCTGGGCAGACCTTCAAATCGGTGACGGCGAAGATTGCCGACATCGTGCTGACGCCGCACACCCCGCTGGGCTGGTTTGGCGTGTTCACCGTCGGCGGCTCAGTGGCCATTGTGCTGCTGGTGGCCGTGACCTGGCTGTTCCTGAAGGGCGTAGGCATCTGGGCCATCACGCAGCCGGTGGCGTGGGGCTTCGCGATTATCAACTTCGTCTGGTGGATCGGCATCGGGCATGCAGGCACGCTGATCTCGGCGATTCTGCTGCTGTTCAAGCAGGGCTGGCGCAACTCGATCAACCGCTTTGCCGAGGCGATGACGATTTTCGCGGTCGTCTGCGCGGGCATGTTCCCGCTCATTCACGTAGGCCGTCCGTGGCTGGGATACTGGCTCTTTCCGCTGCCCTTCACCATGAACGTGTGGCCGCAGTTCCGGTCACCGCTGCTGTGGGACGTCTTTGCGGTTTCGACCTACGCGACGATCTCGGTGGTCTTCTGGTACATGGGCATGATCCCCGACTTCGGCACGCTGCGCGACCGCTCGAAGTCGAAGTTTGCGCAGTACGCCTATGGCTGGGCTTCGCTCGGCTGGCGCGGATCGGTGCGCCACTGGATGCGGTATGAGACCGCTTCCCTGCTGCTGGCGGGTTTGGCAACGCCCCTGGTGCTCTCGGTTCATACGGTCATCAGCTTCGACTTCGCGGTGGCGGTCTTGCCGGGCTGGCATACGACCATCTTCCCGCCCTACTTCGTCGCCGGCGCTATCTATTCGGGCTTTGCCATGGTGCTGACGCTGGCCATTCCGCTGCGCAAGTTCTATCACCTGGAAGCGCTGGTCACTGAGCGTCACATCGACAATATGGGCAAGGTCATGCTGGGTACGGGCCTGATCGTGGCCTACGGGTACGGCATGGAAGTCTTCATGGCCTGGTACTCGGCCTCGCACTGGGAGTTCTTCATGATGTGGAACCGCATGTTCGGGCCGATGGGCTGGTCCTATGGGATCCTCATCTTCTGCAACATCGCGTTTCCGCTGACCACTCTGTGGGTGCGCAAGTGGAGAACGAATCTCAGCTTCATGTTCGCAATCTCGCTGATCGTGAATACTGGCATGTGGTTCGAGCGCTTCGTGATCGTCGTGACCAGCTTGTATCGCGACTTTCTGCCTTCCTCGTGGGGCACGTACCGGGCGACCAAGTGGGATTACATGACCTATGTGGGTACTCTGGGGCTGTTTACGGCGCTGTTCATGTTGTTTGTGCGCTTCCTGCCCATGATTCCAATGAACGAAATCAAGCTGATGCTGCCTTCGGCAAAGATTACTCCCAAGAGTGAGCCGACTGTGGAAGCGGGTGGTGACTGATGCCTGTAGCGATTGAAGGAATCTACGGCGTAGTAGCCGAATTCGACACTCCCTCGGACTTGGTACGCGCGGCGCAGGCTGCCTATCACGATGGCTGGCGGCGGATGGATTGCTACACGCCTTATCCGGTCGAAGAGGCGGCGGAGGCCATCGGCTTTCACACCAACAAGGTGCCGCTGATTACATTGATTGGCGGCCTGATGGGCTTGTCTGCGATGTTCTCGCTGGAGACATGGATCTCGACGCTGGCGTATCCGCTGAACATCGGCGGCAGGCCGACGTATTCGTGGCCGGCGTTTATCATTCCGGCGTATGAATGGACGATTCTCTTTGCCGGACTTTCGGCGTGCTTCGGGATGCTGGCCATGAACGGGCTGCCCAGCCTTTACCATCCGCTTTTCAATGCGCCTAACTTCCGCAACGGGGCCACGGACGACAAGTTCTTCCTTTGCCTGGAGTCGACAGACCCGAAGTTCGAAGTGGCCGAGGCGGTTGCCTATCTGGAGAGCTTTGCGCCGGCTTCGGTGGTGGAGGTCGAGTACTGATGAAAGCGACTTTCATCGATCGAAGATCTGCGATCCCACCCTTGCCGCCAAAAACGCGTCAAGGATGGGGCACCCGGGCACTATTCCTGGGAGTTACAGCGGCAAGTTTGTTTGTGGCCGGTTGCAGGCAGGATATGCATAACCAGCCGAAGTTTATTCCGCAGCGGGGGACGGACTTTTTTGCCGACCACCGCTCGGCGCGGCCGCAGGTGGTCAATACCGTGGCGCGCGGACAGTTGCAGGAAGACAGCTACTTCTATACCGGCACGGTGCTAGGAGCCAATGGCTATCGCGAGGAGAAGAACATGCTTCCCTTCCCGGCGACCATGGCCGTTCTCGAAAAGGGCCAGGAGCGGTTCAATGTGTATTGCACGCCCTGCCACTCGCGGGTAGGCAACGGCTTGGGAGCGATTGTGCAGCGGGGCTACAAGCCGGCCGGCAACCTGAACGATCAGGTCCGGCGGGCACAACCTCTGAGCCACTACTTCTATGTCATGACCCACGGCTACGGGGCGATGCCGGATTACTCGGCGCAGCTTTCGCCGGAAGAGCGGTGGGCGGTGGCTGCGTACATTCGCGCGCTGCAACTGAGCCAGAACGCGACGCAGGCGGATGTGGAAACAGGCGCGAAGGTTCTGCCGTTGCAAGACGTGGCCACGGCCAAGGGCTTGCCGGAGGGTTTCGCCGGTCCCTGGGAGCAGCCCACCACGGCGATCAGCGCCCGTCCTAAGAAGACCGACGAAGGAACGCCGGCGATGGGTCCGGCGGATGGGGTAGATCCCAAGGTCTTCGTTCCGCACTCGGCTGAAGGAAAATCAAGCAAACCGTCCGTAGCGCCTTCGGCGCCCGGGACGGGGAATTAAGGAGCAGGAATCCGGATGGCACACGCTGCTCACGCAAAGGTACTTCCCGCCGATCTCTCTGCGCCCGCGTTTGTGAACGCATGGCGAGCGCGGGCGTTAATGATCGCGGTTCTGTTTACGGTGGTCGCAGCCGTCCTCGCTTTTCTCGACGGCTCTGTAGACCATGTCTATCGTGCCTGGGTGGTCGGTATGGTGCTGACCTTCGGCTTTAGCTGCGGCGGACTGCTTCTGCTGATGCTGCAATATGTCACGGGCGGTAAATGGGGCCTGCTGCTGCGTCGCCCGCTCGAAGCCATGAGCCGGACGCTGCCGCTGGTTTTTGCCTACTGGCTGGCGTTGGGGTTGCTGATGTTGAATCGGCTCTATATGTGGGCCAATCCGCAGATGGCCGACGACAACTTCAAGGCCGGGCTGATCGACGCCTGGCAACTGGGCACGATCAAGCACGCAATCGCGTGGAAGCATCCCATGCTGAACGTGGGCACCTATTGGATCGTTGGATTGGTGTGCTTCGCTATCTGGGGCTGGTATACGTGGCGGCTGAATACGCTGAGCCTAAAGCGTGAAGCGGACTCGCCGGCCAACACGCCTTATTGGATCAAGAAGTTCGAGAACATCTCCGGCTTTGGCATCGTGATCTATTCGCTGACTATGACGGCGATGGTGATCTACTGGGTGATGTCGATGGATGTGACCTGGTACTCGTCGGTATACGGGCTGCTCTTTCTGGTGGGCCAGGCGTACCAGGCAATCGCGTTGTCGATTATCACGGCGCTGGCGCTTTCAAAAGCCGAGCCATTCAAGACGATATTGCGCGGGACTGAGCAATACGACCTTGGTAAATTCACCTTTGCTTTTGTGATGTTGAACATGTACCTGGCCTTTGCGCAGTTCCTGATCATCTGGTCGGGCAACCTGCCGGAAGAGATTCCCTGGTACATGGATCGCATCAATGGGCACTGGGGTGTGATCGCTACGCTGGACTTCATGTTCCACTGGCTGATCCCCTTCTCGCTGCTGCTGTCGAAGGACATCAAGAAGAACAAGGGCCGCCTGATCAAGGTGGCGCAGTGGATGATCTTCGCCAAGGCCTTCGATCTCTTCTGGCTGGTGGAACCGAATTTCAAAGATGCGGCGCGCAACCTGCACTTCAGCTGGGGAATTCTGGAGTACATCGCCGTGCCGGTGGCTATGACTGCCCTGTGGGTGGCCTACTACTGCACAAACCTGAAGTCGCGTCCGCTGGTGCAGACCAACGATCCGCATCTGGCGGAGATTCTGGAGCCTGAACATGCCCATGCCTGAACCGTTTGAATATCACGATCCGCATAAGGCACCGGATAAGGTTGATGCCTCGCTAGGGTACGAAGGGACGGACGTCAAGGTCTCGGGCGTGGTGGTCTTTCTGACGGCGCTGGGAATCTTTGTCGTGGTGACGGCAATCCTGTGCATCGGCATCGGCAAGGTGATCAACACGGAGATGGCCAAGGCCGACGGGCCGACCACCAAGTGGAATCATCCCGTGGATCCGCGCAAGTTGGGCAACCTGGCGTCGAGCCCGGAGCTGCAGCAGGAGTTCGGCAAGCTGGCGCAGCGTTTTCCGACGCCCCGGCTGCAGACCGACGACGGCTACCAGGAAATCGCCGACATGCACGCCAAGGAAGATTTGCTGCTAGAGAACTACAGCTATGTCGACCAGAGCAAGGGAACGGTCAGGATTCCGATCGAGCGGGCGATGGAGTTGATTGCGCAGCGCGGATTGCCCGTAGTTCCTCAGACCTCTTCGACGGAGAAGCCGCTGGCTGAAGCTGCGCTTCCGGTAGTGAGGGCTCCGCTGACAGATGGATTTGCGCGGACAGGATATGAGCAAGAGCAGATGGCTAAGGCGCAGGCGGCGAAAGAGTAGCTCGCACCCACCCTCACCGCAAAGGACGCGGTAAGGATGGGGCTCCCGGAACGTGAAGGACGGGTACACAAATGGTTGAGCTAGCTTTGGAGTTAATCAATGCCTTGCTCGACCTTGCGGTAACAGTTTTTGCAGGGGATGGAGTTCGAAAGAAGTGATGAGAAAATGCACAATGCGCTGGAATGGACAGAGGGCGAGAGCGGCCTTTTTGTCGTGCGCGCTTCTGTGTGCAGGAACGGCATTTTCTCTGGCACAGGTTTCGCAGCCCGGCGATAAGCAGGTTGGCCTGGAAAACGACCGGCCGCCAGCGCTACTGGACAAGGTGGGAATCGCACAGCGGCTCGATGCGCAGCTTCCGCTTTCATTGAATTTCGTGGACGATGCGGGCAAGCAGGTGCAGCTGGGGCAGTATTTCGGGAAGCATCCGGCAATTCTGGCTTTGGTTTACTACCAGTGCCCGATGCTGTGCTCGGAGGAGTTGAACGGCCTGACTTCGGCGCTGCGTATGGTCAAGCTCACGCCGGGCAAGGACTTCGATGTGGTTGTGGTCTCCATTGATCCGACCGAAGGGCCGGAACTGGCGGCGACCAAGAAGCGTGGTTACATAAAGCGCTACGGCCAGCCGGAGACGGCGGATGGATGGCACTTCCTGACCGGGAAGCAGGCAGAAATCGATGCTTTGGCCAAGACGGTTGGGTTTGGCTACGTGAGGATTCCTGGGCCGGATGGCAAGTTGAATCAATATGCCCATGCCAGCTCGATTCAGATTGTGACGCCGGAGGGCAAGCTGGCGCAGTACTACATGGGCGTCGAGTATTCGCCTAAGGATTTGCGCCTGGGGCTGGTGGAGGCCTCGGCCAACAAGATCGGTACGCCGGTCGACAACATTTTGACCTACTGCTACCACTACGATCCGCAGACCAATACGCACAGCTTGATTGTGGCGCGGGTGGTGCAGCTGGGCGGCGCGGTGACGCTGTTGGGTTTGGGCGGCTTCATGCTGGTGATGTTTCGCAAGGATGCGCAGCATCAGCAGCCCAAGGGCCGCTGAATTGAAGGCTTTCGATATGGATAGGACCGGAACAAAGGTGAATGGATAACGGAATATGGGATTGAGTCCAGTAATCTGGCAGTTTCTAGTCAAGTGGATGGTCAACTTCGCGATCATCCCGCCTGAGGCGTCGAAGATCGCGCCCCAGGTGGATGCGCTGCTGGTGTTTATGACACTGGTGAGTCTGGTTGGCCTGGTCCTGGTGGGACTGCTGATCACCGGGTTTTCGATTATGTATCGCCGCGACAAGAACCCGGTGGCGACACAAATCGAAGGCTCGACGCTGCTCGAAGCTACCTGGACGATCATCCCGCTTGGCCTGTTCCTGGTGATGTTTGTGTGGGGATCGGTGCTGTACTTCCGCATCTACACGCCGCCGCCCAATGCGATGAACATCTATGTAGTCGGCAAGCAGTGGATGTGGAAGGCCGAGCATCCAGGCGGGCAGCACGAGATCAATTCGTTGCATGTACCAAACGACCGGCCCATCCAGTTGACGCTGATTTCGCAGGATGTCTTCCACAGCTTCTCGATTCCGGCCTTCCGGGTGAAGCGCGAAGCGATTCCGGGGCGGTATACGACGGTATGGTTCGAGGCGACGACGCCCGGAACCTATCACCTCTTCTGCACCCAGTATTGCGGAACGCAACACTCAGGGATGATTGGCGAAGTGGACGTATTGACGCCGGAGGATTACAAGAAATGGCTGGCCGGCTCGACCAGCGGCATTTCGCTGGCGCAGAACGGAGAACGGCTTTTCGCCAGCCTGAGCTGCAACGCCTGCCACAACGGGCAGCCGGATGCGCGCGGGCCGAGTCTGGCGGATGTGTACGGATCAAAGCTGATGCTGACCAGCGGGTCACCTGTATTGGTAGACGAGGCGTATCTGCGGCAGGCAATCCTCAATCCTTCGGCGCACATCACACAAGGCTATGCGCCGATCATGCCAACCTACCAGGGGCAGATCAGCGAAGAAGGCATCATTTCGCTGGTGGAATACATCAAGAACCTGAGTTCGAACTATCGGGTGCAGCAGACTCTGAACACGTCGACTCTGCTTCCGGAGCAGCCCGATAAACCAAGCGGCAAAGCAGCAGGCGCGCAGGGGGTTACAAAGCCATGAGTAGTACCATTGTGAGTCTTCCCGATCAGGCAACAGCACGAATTCCGAAGCGCAACTACATTACGAACGAAAACGGCCTGATGAGCTGGCTGCTGACGGGCGACCATAAGCGGATCGCGATGCTCTACCTGATCTCGATCACCTTTTTCTTCTTTATCGGCGGCGCGCTGGCGGGTCTGATCCGGCTGGAGCTGCTGACGCCGCAATCTGACCTGATGGCCTCCGACACGTACAACAAGATTTTCACCATGCACGGGGTGGTGATGATCTTCTTGTTTCTGGTGCCTTCGGTTCCGGCCACTCTGGGGAATTTTCTGATTCCGATCATGGTCGGAGCCAAGGACCTGGCGTTTCCCAAGATCAACCTGCTCAGCTGGTACCTGTACCTGGTGGGCGGCGCGATGACGCTCTATGCCATGATCAACGGCGGCGTGGACACGGGCTGGACTTTCACGACCCCGATGTCGACGCACTTCTCGAACACTAATGTGGTAACGACCGGACTGGCTATCTTTGTGGCCGGGTTCAGTTCGATTTTTACCGGGTTGAATTTCATCGTCACCATCCATCGGATGCGTGCACCGGGCATGACCTGGTTCAAGCTGCCGCTCTTCTGCTGGGCACACTATGCGGCTTCGATTCTGATGGTGCTGGGAACGCCGGTGCTGGCCATCACGCTGGTCCTCGTCGTGTTGGAGCGGACCATCGGTATCGGCGTCTTCGATCCGACCAAGGGCGGCGATCCGATTCTCTTCCAGCATCTTTTCTGGTTCTACTCGCACCCGGCGGTGTACATCATGATCTTGCCGGGCATGGGCGTCATCTCCGAGGTGATTTCGACCTTCAGCCGGAAACGCGTCTTCGGCTACACGGCGGTAGCCTTCAGCTCGGTGGCGATTGCGGTCTTCGGCTTCTTCGTGTGGGCGCACCATATGTTCATCATGGGCGTCTCGAACTACGCGGTGCTGGTCTTCTCGCTGCTGACCATGCTGGTGGCGGTGCCTTCGGCGATCAAGATCTTCAACTGGGCGTTTACCCTCTATAAAGGATCGATCACCTTTGAGACGCCGATGCTCTATGCCTTCGGCTTCATGGGGCTGTTCACTATCGGCGGTCTGACGGGCGTATTCCTCGGCTCGGCGGGAACCGACATTCACCTGACCGAGACCTACTTCATTGTGGCCCATTTCCACTTCGTCATGGTCGGCGGTATGTTGATGGCTTTCCTTTCCGGCGTGCATTTCTGGTGGCCCAAGATGACGGGCCGGATGTATCCGGAGAAGATTTCGCAACTGGCTGCGGTGGTCACGTTTATCGGGTTCAACTTTACCTTCTTCCCGCAATTCCTGGTAGGAATGCTGGGCATGCCGCGACGCTATGCGGCTTATCCCCAGGAATTCCAGGTGCTGAACGTCTTCTCGACGGCAGGCGCATCGATTCTGGGCGTGGGATATCTGTTGCCGATCATTTACCTGATCTGGTCGCTGAAGTATGGCGAAATTGCCGGCAACAATCCGTGGCAGGCTACAGGCTTGGAGTGGCAGATTCAATCGCCGCCACTGACGGAAAACTTCACCACCATTCCGATTGTGACCCAGGATGTGTATGACTATGAGTGGCTGGAACGCCAGAAGGAACATGAGGTGACGCATGTCGGATAGTCACGCTATTGCGGCGCACGATCCTCACGCCGAGAGTCATGCCGCGCATCCTCCGTATCAGCGCCATCATTTTGTCTCGATGGAGCAGCAGACCGAGACCACGAGTTTCGGCATGTGGCTTTTCCTGCTGACGGAAATCATGTTCTTCGGTGGCTTGTTCACGGCCTACCTGATCTACCGCAACTGGTACTATCCAGCGTTTGTGGCGGCCTCGCATACGCTTGACATCAAGTTGGGAGCCTTCAATACCCTGCTGCTCATCACATCGAGCTTCACGATGGCGATGGGTGTCTGGTGCTCCGAGACCAAGCGCAAGGCGGGCTTGATCTGGTCACTGATTGCGACGCTCATTCTGGGCCTTGGCTTTCTCGGTATCAAGGCCGTTGAGTACCACGAGAAGTATGTCAAGGATCACATCCCCGGACATGCTTTTCCGGGGCACGCATTCAGCCCTCAGGGTTTTATTCACCCAGATGAAGAAGCGCTCAAGGGCGGAGAAAAGGTTCTGGCTCCGGATATGGCGGCCAAAACCGAAGTCTACTTCTCGTTGTACTTTGCCATGACCGGCATGCACGCGGTGCATATGATCATCGGCATCGTACTGCTGTGCGGAATGCTCATCAAGGCTTTGCGCGGCGGCTACATGGATGGCCATATCGCCTTTGTCGAGAACTTTGGCTTGTATTGGCACTTTGTCGATATTGTCTGGATCTTCCTGTTTCCGCTGCTGTACCTCATCAGCCGGCATTGATTCGGTGGGCCACTTGGAATAGTTCGGATGGCAGGAATATCAGGGGCGTATTTTTGAAGGGGAATTGAATTATGTCGGAACACTATGACAATCACGATCCGAACTCGGGCCATGCGGAGAGCGAGCACCACATTGTCAGCCCGATGGTTTACTTGATCATTTTTGGCGCACTGCTGGTGGGGACGGCGATTACCATCGGCGCTTCCTATGTAGACTTGGGCCCTTGGAATCCAGTGATCGCGATTGCGATTGCCTGTGCCAAGGCGACGCTGGTGGTGTTGTTTTTCATGCACATCAAGTACAGCTCCAAGCTGATGAAGCTGACCGTCGGGGCTGGAGTATTCACCTTCCTGATCCTGGTGGGTATGTCGCTTTCGGACTACTTCTCACGGGCCTGGGGGCAGTGGTAGAAAGCTGGAAATCCCGATAAGAAATGCGCAAGGGCTGCCGGACATCGGCAGCCCTTTTCGCGTCTGGTGATGAGTA
>Ga0206981_10004_pt1 | contig 53679 bp, 35 predicted proteins | sample Alteio_BWMinCont_17_FD_153312 | JGI IMG/M metagenome (GOLD analysis project Ga0206981, IMG submission 153312) | Enriched cells from forest soil in Barre Woods Harvard Forest LTER site, Petersham, Massachusetts, United States -... | ecosystem: Environmental > Terrestrial > Soil > Temperate forest >... | reverse complement strand
ACCGATGTCGCCAATTATTGCTTTAGCTCCATTTCAAACTGGAAAGTTTACCATTTCCATTGATGATCTTATTATCATTGAACGAGAGCGAAATACTTCTGTCTTTAAACGCTACGATGAGAAAGATTTTCAAGGTTGGCTAGAAGAATATTCAGTTGGGGAGCTTTGGGAAAAAAACATCCTGGGCGGGAGACCGGGCTGATGATTCGTGTACATGTAATTTGCGAAGGCCATACAGAAGAAATGTTTGTAAATGAGCTATTGGTTGCGCCAATGATTTCTCGCGGAATTATTTTATCTCCAGCCAAAATCGGAAAGCCCGGCCATAAGGGTGGCAATGTAAACTATCCTCGGTTATTAGTTGATATTAGGCAACGATTGCTGGGCGATACGAATTGTTACTGCACGCATAGAAAAATTGTTTAGTGGTTATGACAAGCCTGTTCATCCAGTTCTGGCTGCTCGCGAGATAGGTTTGGATATTATTCGTCGGGAATGTCCGCTCTTTAATGATTGGATTAATCGCATTGAGACACTGGTATAATAGGATGACTCATCACAAGATGCTGATTTTAAATAAATTTCAACATGCCGATCAATGAGTCGAATGGTTTTTCTCTGGTTTCCCATTTTTTTGATCGTAAATGAGCTAAAGTCTGGATTTATTATCATCATAATCCATGCTAGTATGCTGAAAATTAATAATGGCCAAACTCTACCCTAGCATGGAAAATCTCAGTCACGAATATATCGAAAAATTAAGACTAACGCACCCTGCTTTGCGACTGTTAAATGCAGATAATGCGCCTCTGATTATTAGTTTTCTTTACCGAACCTTTATTCAGACAAATCGTCGTTCCATATCTTATTCCGAACTTCATTCAAAGCTGAATGATTTTCTGTATTTCTTGCAAGGTATTTATGGTGAAGATAAATATCCGCGTGAGCCCAAAGCTTACATTGACGAATGGACGAGCGAGCGCTGCGAATTTTTACGGCAGTATTACACCACGCATGCTGATGAACCTGAGCTGGATCTGACACCAGCAACGGAGAAAGCCATCGAATGGTTATTAAGTCTTGAGCAAAAACAATTTATTGGTGCGGAGTCGCGCTTACTCACTTTATTTCAAATATTACGTAGCATTATTCATGAAACAGAAGAGAATCCTGTTTTACGAATTAATGAATTAGAGCGACAAAAAGCCGAAATTGATCTTGAAATACGAAAAATTCAGCATGGAAACTCGGATAAGTATGACGCTCGCCAAATAAAAGAACGCTTTTTGCAAGCCGAAGAAACGGCAAGAAAATTATTAAGCGATTTTCGACAAGTAGAACATAATTTTCGTATTCTAGATCGTGGGGCGAGAGAACGCATAGCAACAAACAACGAACAAAAAGGTAAATTACTCGATAACATTTTTCAAGAACAGGATGTTATTCAAGATTCGGATCAAGGTCGGAGTTTTAAAGCTTTTTGGGAGTTATTGATGTCACCGACATCTCAAGATGAGCTAAAAAAATTATTGAAGACCACGTTTACTTTAAAAGAAGTTCAAGAATTAAATCCAAGTGCGCTACTTAATCAAATTGATTTATCATTATTGATCGCGGGTGAAAAGGTCTATAAAACTAGTGCTCTTTTAGGTGAACAACTGCGTAAATTTTTAGAGACACAAGCTTATCTTGAAAACCGTCGAATACTTGAAATCATTAAGAAAATTGAAAAGCAAGCCATTGAATTGAAGGCGAACCCACCCAAAGAAAAATTTTTTTCAGAGGTTGATAGTATTAGTCCCGATATAAATTTAATTATGTCGCGCACTTTATTTATTCCACCTAAAAACCCCATTATCGAAGCTGGTATCATTTCAGAGGGCAAATCGGATGTCTCATCAATTGCGCTTTATCATCAAGTATATGTTGATGAGGATGAGCTCATGGCTAATATAAAAAAAGCGTTACAAAGCAGAACACAAATAACCTTAAGAGAGTTAATCTCATTGTTTCCCGCGACGAAAGGCTTGGAAGAAGTTATAGCTTATTTCAATATTGCCAGCAAGGATCCCTACGCATTCATTGATGGCGAAGTAATGGATAGCCTTCATTTAGCCGCGAAAAAAATTCAAGCTCCACAAGTTATTTTCACAAGGAAATAAAATCATGACTCAAGTCATAGCTTCTCTTTCTCACATAGTTATTCAACTGATGAAAGGGGTTCTTTATCAAGATAAGCATCCTGAGTTATGGGTTTCTCTGTTAAATATGCAGTCTGCGATTCGAGATTATACGCGCGTTATTGGCCTGGATTTATTTATTGATGAAACAGAAGGTTTTGCTTTTTTACGCGAGCAGAATATCACCGATGACGATGAAAATAGCGTGCATTTACCACGTCTTGTTATCCGTCGACCGTTAAGTTATTTTGTCAGCTTGCTCTGTGTCTTGTTACGCAAAAAATTTGTTGAAAATGATACCACAGGCGGTGATTCTCGGGTCATTTTAACGCATCAACAGATTTTAGATATGATGTTGGTTTTTTTACCTGATCGTGCAAATGAAGTTAAAACAAAAGAGCAAATCGAAGTATGTATTAACAAAATGCTTGATTTTGGTTTTTTACGAAAATTAAAGAATGATACAACAAATTATGAAGTTCAACGCATAATCAAAGCTTTGGTTGATGCTAATTGGTTAAATAATATTGATGATAAACTACGAGAATACCAAGAATATGGCCAACACACAGCAATCTGAATTATTGGACTTAATTGCCAATAATGCTGAAGTCGGGTTTAGGCTCGAATATTTAGAAGTTTATAACTGGGGCACGTTTGATAAACATGTCTGGCGTATAGAACCTAAAAACCATAATGCGTTACTCACTGGTGATATTGGTTCCGGTAAATCGACATTGGTTGATGCCATTACAACATTGCTTGTGCCGCATCATCGCATTATATATAACAAAGCTGCTGGAGCTGAGAATAAAGAACGTAATCTTTATTCTTATATTCGCGGTGAATATAAGAATGAAAAAGATGATTTTACTCAATCCGCAAAAGCAATTACCTTGCGAGACGAAAATAATTATACGGTATTGCTAGCGCATTTTTATAATTCAGGCCTTTCAGAAAGCGTCACACTGGCTCAGGTATTTTGGTTAAAAGACAATAAGCGCAACCCGGAAAAGTTTTTTATTGTTGCGCACAAACCGCTATCTATCGCTAAACATTTTACGGGATTTGATAGCGATATTCTGACATTAAAAAAACAATTGAGGGATGATGAGAAAATTGAACTGTTTGATCAGTTCAATGAATATAGCTCTCGTTTTCGACATTTGTTTGGCATTGATAACGAGCAAGCTTTAGATTTGTTTTATCAAACTGTCTCAATGAAGTCGGTTGGCAACCTCAATGAATTTATACGTCATCACATGCTGGAAAAAAGTGATAGTGAGCAACGCATTAATGAATTGCGCAGCAACTTTGATAACCTAAATCGTACTCATGAAGCCGTATTAAAAGCCAAGCAACAAATTGAATTACTGAGGCCACTTTCTGAAGATGTATTTGAATATGAGAAGTTGGGAGATGAAATAAAAGAATTACGCCTCTGTCGTGAATCACTTTACCCATATTTTGCAACGCACCAAGTCGCCTTACTTAAAGAAAGCATTGCGCAACTTGAAGTCGATATAGACCACGATCAGCAGAAGTTAGCGCAAATCGGTTATGAAATCCAGCAACACCATACCCAAGAAAGTGATATTCGTCAGAATATTAATGAAAATGGCGGCCAACGCATAGAAGCGCTTACTCAAGAAATTATGCGGCTGGATGCTGAGCGTCTGCGCAAACAAAAAATGGCGGATCAATATTCAAAATTAATTACAAGAGTAAATTTACCCCCCGTTACTTGCGAAGACGATTTTTATAAAAATTTAGCATCTGTGCAGTTACTGCAAGAGCAACAAAAAGAAATTGAAGATAATCTACAGCAAAGACAAGTTGATGTTCGTATTGATATTAAAACAATTCAAGCCCAACAAGCAGAAATAATAATAGAATTAGATTCGCTCAAAAAAAGACAAAATAATATTCCCACCCAAATGTTAACGATTAGACAAGGTATAGCATCTGCGCTAAACCTTGATGAAAATACGTTACCCTATGTAGGTGAGCTACTCCAAGTCGCAGAATCCGAACATGTATGGGAAGGCGCTATTGAAAGAGTCTTGCATTCTTTTGGTTTAAGTTTGCTGGTGCCAGATGAATATTATTCTCTAGTTAATCATTATGTTGAACGAACAAAGCTTAAAGGACGATTGGTTTATTACAAAATCAATCAAGGAAAAACTGTTTTACAAAAGTTAGCTATTGAAGAAAACTCGTTAGTCAACAAACTAAAAATTAAAGCGAATGAAAAATTTGTCACATGGATTGAGAATGAATTAGGCTATCGTTTTAACTATATTTGCAGTCATGATCTAGAGGAGTTTCGACGACTTCCACAAGTAATGACAACAAATGGCTTAATTAAATCGAAAGGGCAGCGCCACGAAAAAGATGACAGGCATGACCTTAATGATCGTAGTCGCTTTGTCCTCGGCTGGAGCAATCAATCAAAGATATTGGCTTTAAATAATAAGTTAACCGCTTTAGATCATCGCGGCCAGCAATTAATGACACAATTAGCCGATATTGCTAAGCAACTTGATATTACACGCATTGAACGAGATGCTTGTCGTGACTTATTAGCTATTCCTCATTTTGAAGAAATGAATTGGCAATTGCTATCGCGACAAATGCAAACTTTAACTGAGGAAAAACAAGAAATAGAAAAAAGTTCCGATATCCTCAAAACACTTAAAATTCAACTAGAAAAAATTCAACAACTCATTAAAGTAAAATCAGACAGACAAGCCGAACGGCAGAGAAAATTGGGTGCCAAGTCTCAACAGCTTGAGGATAGAATAGGGGCGTTACGTTCAGCTGAAACTACAGCAAATCAAGTTATTGAGTCAACTATATTAAAAAAGCTCGATCAATTTAAAACAGCGCAATTAGAAACGATGAATATTCAGGCTATGACTTTGTCGAATTTAGATAAATGTCAAACTGAAACCCGTTCTCAAATCCAAAAGCAAATTGATAATTATGAAGGCAGACATAAACGCTTAACCGCGAATATTACCCAACAAATGCAGGTTTACAAAAATAGTTATCCAGCAGAAACGCAAGAAGTCGATGCCGCCCCTGAAGCCGCCCCTGATTATATCCGCATGCTAAGAGTCCTGGAAGGTGAAGACTTGCCACGACACGAAAAACGTTTTAAGGATTTGTTAAACGAAGGTACGATTAATAGTATAGCCTTGTTTCAAAACCAATTAAATCGGGAGAAGCAAGAAATTGAAGATAGAATTCAAACGATCAATCTTTCATTACGTGAAATTGAATACAACCCCGGTACGTATATCAAATTGTTGATTGATACTGCCCAAGATGTTGAAATACGCGATTTTAAACAAGATTTACGCCAGTGTTTGCAAAATACGTTAAGCGACAAGAATTTTTATGATGAAGAAAAGTTTTTGCAAGTCAAAGCGATTATTGAGCGATTCAATGGTCGGGAAGGACTTATCGATCTAGATCGCCGTTGGACGCAAAAAGTTTGTGACGTTCGTAATTGGTTCATATTCTCTGCTAGTGAACGCTGGGTCGAAGATGATAGTGAAAAAGAATTTTATTCTGATTCCTCTGGGAAATCGGGCGGACAGAAGGAAAAACTCGCTTACACAATTTTGGCTTCAGCATTAGCTTATCAATTTGGCTTGGAGTGGGGCGTGACACAATCGCGTTCTTTTCGTTTTGTGGTGATTGATGAGGCGTTTGGTAAAGGCTCCAATGATAGTACCCGGTACGGCTTAGAGCTATTTAAAAAGTTAAATTTACAACTATTAATTGTTACGCCACTGCAGAAAATTCATGTCATAGAAGACTATATTAAGTCTATTCATTTTATCGTGAATAAAAATGGTAATGACTCGGTGATTCGCAACTTAACGATTGAAGAATATCAACAAGAAAAGTTCGCTCATCACGAGAAGGCCAATGATCTCACTAGCGCAAATTAAACTAAAAGCCAACAAATTATGGCAATCCCAGCGCTTACAGCGCGGATACATAACCGAGGAGACAATTTTTCCAGTTGCTTTTTCATTACCTAAATTCTCAGCCAAAGCTTTACAGCTGAATTTTTCAAGCTTGCGCGCATGGGTAAAAGAGCTTTCTCTGCATAGTAAGGAACATCTTGGGTTTGGCTATCAAATTATTTTTAAAGAAATAATCCATCGACAATTGGGGAAACAGTTGCTGCCGATTGAGATTTCATTTGCGAGTCAGGATGATTTTTTGGATTTTATTGATTTGAAAAAAGATTTTGAAAAATTCTGCCGTGGAGTTGACGATATTCTTTCTAAAGAGCCAGCCCTTAAGCAATGGCTCATCATGAACCCACGTTATGTACCTTTCTATGCTGATAAATGGCATTCACTATTACATGTTTGTGATTTTATCCGTAACCATCCCCAGCCCAACTGTTATCTGCGCGAGCTGGATATTCCAAATATTGATTCAAAGCTTATAGAGCAACATAAGCATATTTTAAGTGAATTACTCGATCAATTATTACCTTCACACCAAATTCGTCAAGATCCCAAGCCGAAAAGTGTTTATTATTTCGAACAACGCTATGGATTTAAGCATGATGAGCAGCTGATTCGGTTTCGTATATTAGGAAAAAGCCTATTTGATCAAGTTCATGATCTGAGTATCCCATTGAGTGACTTTAAGAATGTTAATCTTCCCTTTAGAAAAATTTACATTACAGAAAATAAAATTAATGGCTTAAGTTTTCCATCAGTTGAAGATGCCATTGTTATTTTTGGTTTAGGTTACGGCATTCAATCATTACGTAATATTGCCTGGTTAGCTGAAAAGGAAATTATTTATTGGGGTGACATAGATACACATGGCTATGCCATGCTATCGCAAATAAGAGGATATTATCCACAAACTAAAAGCCTGCTCATGGATCTTGTTACCTTGCAAAAGTTTAAGCATTTATGGGTTGTAGAGCCAGCTGACAAGCGTTTCATGAGTTCGCTTAATCATTTAACTGACGATGAAATGGTGCTTTTTTCGGGCTTGGTAAATAATTTATGGGGTGAGAATGTCCGATTGGAGCAAGAGAGGATCTCTTTTCAGCATGTTTGTGAGGTTTTAACTTTTTAATTCGTTTCTGATAAGATATCTTCATTTCAAAAATTAAATCCTAAGTCTCATCACTATCACAACTAATGATTCTTAGACATTAGGTGTTTTCCCTTAAAGGGCATATATCGTCATATTATCGCGACATATAATTAGTATGTTAAAATTAACTAATTTTAAATGAATGCGATAGGATAACTTATGACACTTTTCAGAGTAGATACAGAGCATCCTATTATTATTCCCAGTGGTAAGATTCATCTCGATGGAATTCTTCATATTCCAATCGATGCTAGTGGTATAGTCTTATTTGCACATGGTAGCGGTAGTAGTCGATTTAGTACGCGTAATCAGTATGTTGCAAGGATTTTAAATGAAGCCAAGCTTGCGACATTGCTCTTTGATTTATTGACACCAGAAGAAGAAAAAATTGATACACAAACAAGAGAGTTTCGTTTTGATATTGAATTACTCGCTTCACGTTTAGTTGATGCGACAATTTGGTGTACTAAGCAGCTTGTTACACATGAATTAACAATAGGATATTTCGGTGCAAGTACAGGAGGAGGGGCAGCACTTGTTGCCGCTGCAAAGGAATCAAAGATAGTAGAAGCTGTCGTATCACGAGGGGGTAGGCCTGATTTAGCTTGCGACTCATTGCAGCAAGTTAAAGCGCCGACACTATTAATTGTCGGTAGTAATGACGAGCCTGTCATAGCAATGAATCAGACTGCTTTGTCAAAAATGCATTGTATTAAAAAATTAGAAATTGTTCCAGGCGCGACGCATCTTTTTGAGGAGCCCGGAACACTCGATAAAGTTGCATATTTAGCCAAAACATGGTTTGCTAAATATTTAACTTTATAATCTCATGGCTGTTGCTACGGTTAGTACAGGATGCCGAAAACTATTACCGTTCTATGTTTGATTTGAAATCAACTATTTACGGCTCAGCACTAGTAGAAATGACCACAGCATACGAATATAAGTTATAATATCATTATTAGCATTGATATTTTGAGGGGCCACAAATGAGCTCATCAAGACCCTTACACGATCTTTTGGCGGCACATATCCCTGCAGAATTATTTACGTCAGCATATATCCCTGCCATTAAGCCACCTGAGGTTAATTCAGCTATTTTCAGGATAAGCGGTATTAAAAACTCTGCTTTGTGTAATGCATTGGTCGATGGATTACAGCTTAGTAAATATAGCTCGCCTACCCAACAGTTAAGTCAAAAAACAGAAATAAACAGCTATGTGATTGTCTTGGCTAATAATCGATTGCCAGAATTAATGGCTGAACTGAACCGACTCAATCCAAGCACATCCCGCGACAACATTACTCGTCTCTTTGTTGAGAACTCAATTACAAGATCCCAAGCGATTATGGGTGAGATCATGAGTGATATATATGATAATCAGCTTGGCGAAAAATTTCAGAAACAAATAGATATTATTTTTGGTAAGATGCAACCCCAAACCATTTCAGATGTTATTGACCTCAATGAGAGAGTCAGTAACCTAGATAAGGCTTATAAGCAGGCAATGGCTCCTGAGAAGAGCGCAAATATATCCTCGCATTCACAGGCATTCAATGTTATGTCACAGCAAAATAAACTATCTGGCTCAATGTCTTCTCGTGAAACAGCCGAAATTAAAATAAGCCATACGCAGCCCACATTAGAAGAATTATTAAAAAAATTGATCCCACGCGAGCTTTTTGCAGAAAGAGTTATAGGTCGAATTAGTTTTAAACCTGATAGCGATTGCCGTATAGAAGGAATAAAAAATAGTGATGTGTGCAAGGTATTGAGGGACGGCCTTGGTTTAGATGGATACGGGTCACTCTCATCAGGTCTTATTGCAAAACCACAATATTCCAATTTTTATGTTATAACCTTGGCACAGCGCCAGCTGCCCAATCTAACGGAAAAACTACTCAGACTCGACCCCGAAAAAACTCAATCGAAAATTAATGATTTGATGATCAACCAATTGGCAGCAAGATCATCTTCGAGACTGAATGAAATATTAGATGGAATCAAAAGACATAAAATTTCTGGCGACATTACACAAACAATAGCAATGATGCAAGCAAGCGCAGAACCCAAAACACTGAAGGAGGCTATAGCGCTTGACCGGAAAGTAGATGAAGTTTTTATAAATTATGAAAGCGCAAAAGTACCTAAAGCACCTGGTGGTCCAAGTCATTAGAAAAAGTAAGGGTCAAGTAACGCCAACCAACAACTAGTTAAATATGTTGATTGACGTTACTTGACCCATGTCCTTTTCATTTACCTCTAATATAAATTTTTATATAGAAAAATGCAACGTAGCTATTCAGCGGTCATTGCCGCATGGCAAACTATAACCTATCTACTGGCCTTGTCATTGCGAGCGCAGCGCGGCAATCTAGAACGGTGATGACGCAACAAATGTGAAAGTACGCAACTGTGTTGAGTCGAACCGCCACGGTTATCGTGCACCGTAGCGGCGTTTACATATCCTGTCGCACTCAAGTAACCCCAATCAATATGTTTCAAAAAATATAATTAGCTTCAGTCTGCGTGTTTTAAGTTGGTGCTAAACATGCTCCCGATACAAACTTTAAGCCCTGAGGGCAAGAACTTAAATTGCATACTCCCGATACTAGCGTAAAGCCCTGAGGGCAAGAAGTTAAATTGCATGCTCCCGATACTAGCGTAAAGCCCGAAGGGCAAGAATTTAAATTGCATGCGCTATTAGACAGAGTAAAGTTAGTTGGACAGCTTGATAAGTAGCACTGTGTGTGGTCTGCGGTAACGGCGTAATAAGGATAAATAGAATTACAACTATATTTTGTAACGGTTGGTTGATATAGACTAGGGTTAGTTGTAGCTGCCACCACACAATGCCATAGTTGCTTTGTGAGCCCTGCTGATCCTAAGGCTCCTGATGTGCCGGTACTGTGTATGAAGCCCAGGTCTTGCCGGCCACGCAATTAGTGGACGCGTTTATTGTACATACTTCACTAGTTAAGGTATAACCCGTAGGACAGGATGATATTCGTGGTCCATTATTTACTATAGAAGTAAGTACTGTTGGTAGTGCTAAAGCATTCGCAGAGACAGCCAACGCAAAAAAAGTTGCAATCACTAATCCTAGGTTGAAATGACGTTTACCTGAAGAATTTGGGAAAAGTTTTAGTCTAGTTACTTTATTGATATAGATTTTATAATTGCCGATCATAAATAACCCTCCACAGTTAACATAACCTTGCCAGCTATCTATAACTATAGCTCAAAAAACGCAAAAAAGAGATCGGGCATGGGTATCAAGCTATTTCAGTAATTTTGTAGAAATATCACCTTTGAGAAAGGAGTTTCCTTTAAGTCTAATCAAGAACTTAAGTGGGGGCTTGGTAAGTTCTCAAAAACCTCGGGCAAAAGGTCTGTCATTCCCGCGCAGGCGGGAACCTATTCTCACTAGGCACTAGCTGCAATTAGAGATAGGTTCCCGCCTGCGCGGGAATGACAGACCTTTTGCCCGAGGTTTTTGAGAGCTTACGGGGCTTGACGAAATGGGACTTTTAGCTGTGTAAGGTCACGTATATAGTGCAACTGAATCCAAGGAGAGCTATTATTTCCCGTATTGCGTTACACCCATACAGACTAAATTTAATTAGGTTCAAATAAAATGACTGCATACCTCCAACTGAAAACCATTTTCAAACGTTTATCGCACTTACAATATACCCAACGCATTATGCAATGGGATGAAGCAGTAATGATGCCTCAAGGCGCAAGTGACGCAAGAGCTGCAGCTTTAGCCACGCTTTGTCGAACATCACAAAAAATGTTAATCAGTAAAAAAACGCAAGCCTTAATCAATAAAGCAAAAGAGCAGGGTGGTTTATCATCTTGGGATAACACCAACTTAATGTGGATGGAAAAACAATATAATAACGCAGCGGATATTCCTCTGCACTTAGTCGAAGAATTCAGTCAAGCCGGAACGCTTTGCGAACAAGCCTGGCGTCAATTACGTCCTCAAAATAATTGGCAAGCATTTTTACCTCACTTTAAACGTTCATTCGAGTTAATAAAAAAAATTGCAGAAATACGCTCACAGTCCTTACAGCTAGCTCCTTATGATGTTTTGTTAGATGATTATGCTCCCGGATTTACACAAAAAAATATAGATAACATTTTTTCAAAATTAAAGCTCACGCTACCTCCCTTGGCGCAAAAAATTAAAGCAAGACAAGCAACTGAAATGCGAATTGAGCCACAGGGCCCTTTCTCAATAGATCAGCAAAAAGCGTTAGGCATAAAAGTTATGTCGGCTTTGCAATTTGATTTTAATCGCGGACGTTTGGATGCCAGCCATCATCCGTTTTGTTCTGGTGGCCCCACCGATGTCCGCATGACGACAAGATACGATGATGACGAATTTATAACGTCTCTATTAGGTATTTGTCATGAAACTGGACATGCCTTATACGAGCAAGGGCTGCCATTAGAATGGATAGACCAACCGGTTGGCGCCATTCATAGTATGGCAATGCATGAAAGTCAGTCGCTGTTAATTGAAATGCAAGTATGTCGTTCTAAAAGTTTTTTAGAATATTTGTTACCGCAGATTAAAGCAGAATTTGGATTACAACCGGCATTTACAATTGATAATTTATTGAAGGTCATTACAAAAATAGACCCTACAAATTTAATCCGCGTCAATGCAGATGAAGTCACTTATCCATTACATATTATTGTTCGTTATGAAATTGAAAAAGCTTTATTTAAAGGTGAAATAACCATTGAAGATTTGCCGCATTATTGGGATGAGGGCATGAAAAAATATTTAGGTCTCACCACAAAAGGTAATGATAAAGACGGTGTTATGCAAGATGTGCATTGGCCTTCAGGTGCGTTTGGTTATTTCCCAGCGTATACCTTAGGTCGCCTGATTGCCGCGCAATTTTTTGCAACGTTTGCAAATCAACATCCTAATTACCAAGATAATATCAAAACCGGCAATTTCGCCCCCCTTAGAGCTTGGCTAAAAGACAATATTCATTCTTCTGCTTCTTCACTTTCTACGGATGATTTGTTGCTAAAAGTGACGGGTAAAAGTTTAGATTCAGACTATTTTATTGAGTATGTGAAGCAGAGTTTTTGACAGATCAAATCATTAAATCATAAGGGACTATTATGTCGACCAGCAGAACAGACACGCGTCAAATGTATTATTCAAAACATTCAATTGGAATCGCTTACTGGCATGCTATGTCAGATGACCTAGATAGCATTCTTGGCAAGTCAGTCAATCCAATTAATCTTCAGTATGGACATATCAGTACGCACCATCCCTTATTTCATCGTGAAAAGGATGCTGTCCACCATGATATGCGCCTAGGTTCGCACGAACCTGTATGGGCAAGAGAAATTACAATCGGTGTTTTACTCTCTCCAGACCAAGTCATTGAGAGTACTTGTTCAAAAGTAGATGCGCAAGCCTATAGAGTTATACAGCCTATCGAATCCAAGGATTTTGTTTTATGTTTTCCAGACACAGAGAAAGCGAGCTTCTGTCAATCTATCCGCTTAAGTGAAGATGCTGAATCATTAAGCAAATTTATTTGCGTAACCGCCCCGGTGCTTAATCGGTTTATGCCTCCTAAAGCATCCGAAACCATTCGTCATTGCGTAAAAGAAATTATTAAATGCGTAGAAGAACATGGCCGATATTATATTGCCTGTGGTTTTTCCGAAGTTCCAAAAAAACCTAAAGCAGAAGCTGAAAAATGCTTACGAACTGCGGTGAAAATTTATTTAAATGAAGCGACAAAGCTGCAGGGATTGATTGCTACCGAACTCGAAAAACAATTCATACCAGCTGATAAAGACGCATTATTTAAATTCAAAACAGATCTTCATGATATCGTAGAAACAATAAAATATACCTTAGACAAATTAAATTTGAATCATTTACTGATTAAGCCGACTATGCCCATTGCCGTGAGTTTTTGGCAAAAAAGTCTTTGTGAAAAGTTAACAACGTTAGCAAGCAATACAGTAGAAACAGCTGGCGCTTATTTTTATCCGCGCCAATAGCAATGCACCAAACTTTAGAATGATCATTTTATGAAAATTGCAAATGCTGCTTTTTTTGATCACCAAAAAGGTGTAAAAATCATAGGGTCTCTATTTCTAGCAATTTCAATGGGAGCAGCCTGTGCTAGTGGTGAGCTTAACCCTAATCTACCTCCTAGTGGAAATTTTAATCTTTCCAACTGGCAACTAGACATACCGGATGCCATTGCTACTACCATACCAACATCTCGACTTGCATATGGTTATACAGACACCTATTTCTATACGGATCCAATCGATGGATCTATGACTTTCTGGTGCCCAGTCACGGGTGGTACAACACCCCATACGATTTATCCGCGTTCCGAATTGAGAGAAATGTTAAATCCAAAAAATCCCGCTGTAAATTGGTCATGGTCGGGAACACATACAATCACGGCGACAGAAAGTGTAATTCAGGTTCCAGGCACAGGCAATATTGTAACATTACAAATTCATGGAATTACTACAAACGGTGGCGATGCAACTCCGCTTGTTAAAATGATGTATAACAGAACTCATTCATCTCTGGTCTTCTTTGTCCACAGCTCCTCGGACAATAACAGCAGCTCGATTCATTACATCTTTAACGGCATAAATATAGGGGACCTATTTAGTGCAAAAATGCAGGTCGTAGATGGGGTGCTTGACATGACCGTCAACGGCACCACTCAATCGTATGACTTTGCTTCAGCAGATCCCAATTGGAAAAATCTTAATTTCTACTTCAAGGCAGGTGACTATACGCAAGATAATGTAGGTGCTAGCACGGAAGGTGGTATCGTTAAAATCTATAGTTTGCATGTAGCTCATGAACAGTTTAGAAAGTGAAATTTTAAAAGGTGCCAGGCCTGACACTAATGGCACTATCTTAAGGAATAACACCGATACTCATCATTGCAAGTAGCCTACCCAATAGGCGGCAAGTTTCGCAAAAAAAACTCCGTCATTGCGAGGCTGCGAAGCGCTTAGCCGCGGCAATCCAGCTTGTTTCTGCTATAGATCACTGTTTTTTGCATGATCGAGGCACCTGGATTGCCACGGCTAAGCGCTTCGCAGCCTCGCAATGACGGAGTTTTTTTGCGAAACTTGCCGCCTATTGGGTAGGCTACTTGCAATGATGAGTATCGGTGTTATTTCTTAATAAGTGCCATTGAGCACTACAGCTTAAGTAGAGAAATTAATTCATTCTCAACAGTTTGTTGATCTGGTTTTGTTTTATTAACCTTGGGTTTGGTGTTTTTATTTTCGGTAATCAAACTATGTTTTATTCTCCATTTTGTGCGTTCGTCCAAGTAAGATGTTCCTGATGATTTAATAGTTTTTTCTCCATGGCTTGGAATGCTTTCTGATGAGGTTGACGCGTTTTCTTTACTGGGCTCTGTGTTAGCAGTCGAAACAGTTGCTGCATCCGTATGCGTGATATCTTTCAGCTTTAAAGCCAATTCATCTCTAAACGCTACTGCTTTCTTAATTGTTTCGTCCAATGAAAATTTCGCTACCTGATTATTTTTATTTAATAATTGTTGTATCGGTGCGGCAACCTCACGAGCTCTTTCTTGATTTTCAACAGAATCGATGGCTTCATAAACAGTAGGGTAAATATTTTTATGTTGCAGAGAGTCAGCTGCGATAGGTTCTGCTGCTGTGTTCGTTTCTTCGGATGCAGCGGTTACTAGTGTAAGCATTTTTTCTTCCGCAGGTGCTGCGAGTGCATGTTCAGTTATAAGGGATTCATTGCTTGATGGCACTGACATTACTTCAACAGAAGGTAATAACTTCTGGCACAAATGAGCGTTAGCGGTAACCTTGTTCTCGTCAATTTTTTTATTAGTTTCAGTCAGTAATTTTTGCAACTCTTCTAAGTGGCCTCTCTTTACTGAAGGCTTAACCTGAAAATAATACAAATAACTTTTCGTCGGCGTGAAAGATATTTTATTTAATAATGATTTTTTCTCATACAGCGCTTCTTCTAATACTTGTTTTTTTTGCTCTAGATCCTTTATGTTTCTTATTGCCAATAGCAAATCATTTTTTCCGCGGATTTTATCTTGCTGGAATAAACATTCCATAACACTTGATTCGAAAGAAGTTAGGGACTCTTTGTTAAATCCTTTTTCTACATAATCTCTAAAGTTAACCGATAATGAAATGCTCTTACAGATAGCTTGGAAACACTCCCAGTGGTTTAACTCTGCAGCTTTTTGCATTGCCGCTAGGATCTCATTTTCATGGGTTTTAAAAGAAAAGACACTAGGTATCAATGATTCGATTACAACGGCATGGTTTAGTTGAGCTGCGATTTTTAAAACATTGTCCTCGTGCTGTGCGGCCGTTAAGACGCTTGCAAGATGGGGTGCTTGAGCGACGTCAAGCAGCACGCTGTGATTGTATTTTCCCCAATCCAGAGATTCTTTGGTTACAGCGGGTTTATAAGCTAGCAGTGAATAAAGACAAGCTAAATGCCCATTTTTAGTTGCGATATAAATAGGGGTATTCCATACGCTCCCATCGATTTGATGCAGAGGCTCTTTGGCTTTTAGCAGTGCTTGTAGGCCCTGGACATCGCCATTTTTTGCTGCATCATAAAGTTCGTTAGGCATGTCAGATTATCCAATATAATAAAAGTTGTACTATTTTAGCGCAAAAATGATTAAGAAAGCCTTAACAAAGCCAAGTACGAAAAAAATATTATAATAATCATGGATATAGGCATTAAAAATCGTCAAATTAAAATTTACGGGAAAAGACGGGCGCGGGCACGATTAGTTCATTTGAGTTCGCTGAACTGACACCTAGTGTCAAGCACTAACATACAATAAAAAATTAAGGGTATTCCCTAGCCTAATTGTTTTCATTATTCTTTTATCCTATATGGCAGCCGCAATAAGTTATTTATCAGGAGACCACCCAATGAATGGATTTAACCTTCATTATAAATTATTTATATTTTTAATTATTCTTACCGGCTATACAAATTCTTATGCCGCACCATCTGCAACTTTTTTTGCAACAGGCGAGAAGTATGATGACGAAGATGTTCACATGGTTTTATTAACGAGTTCGGATGCTGAAAATTGGGCACCCGTGCTGCCTCTTAAAAATACGAGGGATGTAGTAAAAGGCTATACCGGCTATTTTGCTGCAGGATGGTGTCGTAGGCCGGTAACAAGCCCCGATGGAATTTTTTGGAAAGACGTCGCCAAGATAGCTGGTGATTGTTGGAATAACGTTTCTTGGGCTAATGATAAATATTTTGTGAGTGGTGGCATTGGTGATGCGGATTTTTTTGCATCGCTTTATTCTAGTGTAGATGGTAATAACTTCGAACAAGTTTATTTTAAAAAGGAAGCTGCGCCAATGACCAATGTTGTCTTTGGTAATGGTCATTACATTGCTGTAGGAGAATACAAAGACGGAAATTTATCGAGTGACGATGGAAAAAAATGGAAACACTTGCCACCTTATAACATTGGTGCATTAACTTTTGGTCCTGGCTACTTTGTATCAATCAATTCAGAAGGTGCAGTAGGTATTAGTATGTATGGTGTCGTTTGGCAAGTTAGCCATATTCTTGATGCAAAAATTAATTATTTAATTTGGAGCCATGCTGATAAGCAATTCGTGGCTGTAGGACAAGGCGGCCAGATTTTAACGAGTCCTGATGCACAACAGTGGACGCGCCAAGATAGTGGCACCTCAGAGCGGCTAAATAAAATAACTTGGGCTTATGGTCTTTATCTGGCAGTGGGTGATAACGGCACTATTTTAACGAGTATCGATGGCCACACTTGGAAAAAGCAAAACTCGAATACCGACTTTGATCTCACGGGTATTGCTTAAGCTGTCATTGCGAGCGCGAGCGTGGCAATCCAGGCTTTATTGCCATGTTTGAAGAAGCACGAATTTCACTATGTGATCTTATAAAGTGGCAATAAAGCCTGGATTGCCACGCTCGCGCTCGCAATGACAAGGCTAGTGGACAGGTTATAATTTGCTACTCGGCAATGGCAGCTGAATAGTTACAAACAAATTAAAATAAAATATAAGTATTTTATTACTAATAGGAATTATATTTATGAAACGGATTTTTTATATTAGTTCTTTATCTTTGTTTGCTATGCAATCTGCCATTGCCATGACCTTACAAATACCTCATTTGCCATCAGCTGTGTTGGTCACGGCAGGAGAAAGACTCTCCGATGATGGTGATTACCCAGATCGCTATCCTTTGCTAGCGGTCAGCAACGATGGGAGAGGTGAACTTTGGGCCATAAACCCCCTACCTGATTTTACACGAGGAAATTTTGAGAGTGCAAGCTGCACTGGCAGTGGATCTACTGCCGTTTGTGCTGCGGTAGGAGGTGACGGTATTCCTCTTATGGCTATTAGCTTCGATGGCGGTAACAAGTGGACAAAGAAGGAATTTGATAGTCTTTCACTATGCGGTGACCATGGTAGGCTCGAGGGCGTCAGTTGTACGGGTAATGGATCAACTGCTATCTGTGCTGCGGCGGGTTATGGTAAGGATAGTGGGCATCCTATTCCTCTTCTGACTGTAAGTGTCGATGGCGGCCATACTTGGACGGATAAAGTTATTCCTAAAGTTATTCATGGAGGATATGGGGCAGTAAGTTGTAGCGGGAATGGAGCAACTGCTATTTGTACAGCAGTAGGAGAACAGAAACGAAAAGAAAAAGAGAATGTTTTGCTTGTTGTTAGCACTGATGGAGGTCAAACTTGGGCACAGAAACCAATTGATAATTTTCCAACTGATGTTCAGTATCCATGGTTAGAGAGCGTAAGCTGCACTGGCAGTGATTCTAACACTACTGTGTGTGCAGCAGTGGGAAATTATAATGACATCAATGGCTGGCGTTATTTTTTAGTGACTAGCACAAATGGTGGAAAAACGTGGGCTACAAAGTCAGTGGCTAATTATTCAGAACGCAATGAACTCGATACTGTAAGTTGTACTGGCAGCGGGCTCACTGCTGTTTGTGTTGCTGGAGGTTACTATGGTTTAGCGGTCAGTACAGATGGTGGTAACACCTGGGCCGCGAAATCCACTGCCAATCTTGAAGCGACGGCGTTTATTACTTCTAGCTGTACGGGCAGTGGATCTGCTGCTATATGTGCTGCAGGAGGTTACGGTGGGTTAGCAGTCAGTACAGATGGAGGTAATACGTGGACACCGAAATCGATAGGTCGCGATCCTATTCGTGCTGTAAACTGCACGGGGAGTGGGCCCACAGCGATCTGTACTGCTGCAGGTGATGGCTATATCGCAGCCAGCACAGATGGTGGAAATAACTGGGCATTGAAATCAATATCTGGCCTTCTTCCCTATTCTAGTTTTGGCACCAGCGGTGGAAATAAAAGTCTTCGCAAAATGCATCATTAGCAATTCAATAAATCCATCCCGCGCAGCCCGTAGCGTGGGATGACAAGATTTCTGACAATATTAGGATAAAGTCCACCCAATATTCGTAGCAACCAAATAAGTATTTTTCGTTTGATTACCATATAAATTTTGTGAAATAGCTCGACCCACGCCAAACTGAAAAATTAATTTATTTGAGGCAGCCATCAGCGAGGGTGTGAAGTACACTACATTTCCACCCGAATTAGGGTCTGTGACACCACTGATTCTATTTCTTTTTGCATATTGACCATCGAGCTCGGCCTGCCATGCAAATATCCATCGTGTACCAATGTCAAAAAGATTTCTTCCAAAACCAAACTGATAAAGAAAAATATCTCCATAACGCGTGTTGTTGTGCGTTGTCATTAAGGTAACACCATGCGAGGTATAAGCAAACCAATCAGGATAGGTACGGTTAAACGTTCCCCCTAAAAATACACTCGGTGAACCAACACCAGTCGAGGGATCTTTTAATGCGGCCCCTGTTGGGAATGTTAACCCCGTGACAATGGTGGCTTGATCACTAAAATTTTTGCCTTGTTTGTTATAAAAAGCATATTCCAACTGTACGAATGCATCTTCTAATCCAGCAGAATGTTTGCGACCTTCTTGATAATTTGCCGCATAAGGCAGGTTGAAAAACACGGAAAAATTATCTGTAATACCATATAAAATACCAGGAATAACGTCGATTGCGTGCTTTTGTATACCAAGAAAATCATCGGCCATGAGAAACAATTGTATCTCATTTTTATCAATAACATTTTGACCAAAACCAATGAGTGCACCAGGCTGTTGCGAAGCAGGTAATATAAAATTTCCGGTTTTGAATGGGTCGACTATTTTGCTTGGGTTATTATGGGTGTTTTCTGCAAGTGATAACGAGATGAAACAAAAAAACAATACAAAAGCGAAACTAGTTTTAATGTAGCCCATAAATAACACCCATAAATAAATTTGAATGTGTCGATTATAGCTTAAGAATACTAGGGGCTATAGCCTTACAAGTTTTCTTTTTCATCTGCTAATCATTTTTAAAAGCGAACAAAAAATCACTTTAGGCATAAGTGCGTATAATTGAATCAGGTCAGCTATGTACTCGCCACTATAATCACTGTATGACTGATATAATGAAACTATAGATTACAGCCTAAGAGACCCATATGAAAATCAAAAACAAGCTAATGATTGCTTTCATTATTCCTATTTTGTTGCTCGGGCCACTGAGTCTTGTTGGTATGATGTGGACAAAAGCATTATTTATCGATTTTACTAAAAATAGTTTTATAAAAGTGAAGACGGTACCGGCAATAGATACGTCCGAAAATGATTTAGCAAGAAATGCCCTCATGTATTACATACTGCAAAAGCCAGACGAAGAAACTCAATTCAAAGAAAATATAATAGCGATGAGTCAACACTTTGCACTCTACAAAACATTACGCATGACAGAAGAAGAACAACAAGCTCTTGAAAAGGTTGAGCTTATCATTAATCGTGGCATTGAAATAAAGAAAAAGTTATTTGAAATTGCAGACCAAGATGTACAAAATTCCAATAAAATCCGAGAAATACTGGATAATAAAATAGAACCGCTGCTCAATCAGGAGTGGTATAAAGAATTGACGTCGACTGATCCTCAATTTCAAGCCAAAAAAGAAGCGCTGCTAGAAATAGAATTAACAATAAATAGCTTTCTCAATGAAGCGAGGGGTTATTTATTATATAACACATCGGAATATAAAAAAAATACGGAGGAAGATTCTGCTGACATGACGCGATGGCTTAAAAAATTGTCGCAGCTTAATTTAAATAAGCCAGAATTATTATGGTTCAATCAACTTCAAGCATACGCAAATGAAATGCTTATACTCTCGAATAACATTATTCAGGCTGCGAGTAAGGAAGCGAACCTTTTTAACCAAGATGAAAAGTTAAGTACTGAGCTGGATTCACCATTTTCTCAGCTAGAAACAGCGGCACTAAACGAGTCAAAATTAGTGGAACTGAAAATCAGTCGCTTAAATTACCTTATTACCGGCATTCTAAGCATTATCATTGTGCTTAGTTTTATATTGTCATGGTTTTTCGCACACTATTTAGTGCGTCCCATTAAATATCTTCTCGCGTCAATTGCAAGCATACGCAAGGGAGAAAATATTGAAGTGAAACGGCTGTCTGCCGATGAGGTTGGCGATTTGTCAGAATCATTTGGCAATTTAGTCAGTGAAAATAAAAAACATTTAGATGAAATAAACGCACAAAGTTGGCTAAAAGGGCATATTGCGGAAATTTTAAAGGTAGCACAAGCGCAAGCTACTCTAGAACAAATGTGTAATGTCGTTATCGCCAAAGTTGCTGAGGCTATCGATGCGGGATGTGCCGCATTTTATATTTTTCAGGAAAATGATAACACAAAATCCCTAGTTTTATTGGGGAGCTATGCCTATAAGAAACGTAAAAATGTTTCTAATCAGTTTAAATTGGGCGAAGGTTTGGTCGGGCAGGCTGCATTAGAATGCAAAATTATTTTATTAACTGACGTGCCCGATGATTACATTCATATTACATCAGGTTTAGGAGATAAACGTCCCACTTATATTATTGTGCTGCCTTTAACGGTAGAAAATAAAACCTTAGGGGTTATTGAAATTGCATCATTTCATGAAATTACCGACACGCAGCAACAATTTTTAGAGCAGCTATCAAGTAACTTAGGATTGGTGATTGAAGCTATTCAAAATAGACAACAAACAGAATCTGCTTTAGTGCAAGTGCAGCAACAATCGGAAGAATTGCAAACTCAACAAGAAGAATTACGGGCATCAAATGAAGAATTAACAGAAAAATCACGTAGCTTGCAAGAATCAGAAACAGAACTCAAAACACAAAGTGAAGAGTTGCAAGCGAGCAACGAAGAGTTGGAAGAAAAAACCGAGCGTCTGGCGAAGCAAAATTTTTCAATTGAAAAACAAAATAAGGATATTGAAAAAGCGCGAGCGGATCTGGAACAGCGAGCTAAAGACCTCGCTTTAGCAAGTAAATATAAATCAGAATTTTTGGCAAATATGTCGCATGAGCTGCGCACGCCATTAAATAGCTTGTTGATATTATCAAAAAACTTGCAAGAAAATAAAGACGGAAACTTAACAAGTCAACAAATAGAGTCTGCGCGGGTGATTCATAGTGGCGGTAAGGAATTATTGACCTTAATTAATGATATCCTGGATTTATCTAAGGTAGAAGCTGGACACTTACAATTAGAAATTAGACAGGCGAATATCAAGCAAATATGTGATGGCTTGAAAGCGCAATTTGAACCCATAGCTAAAGATAAAAAGATTGATTTCCATATCGAAATTAACTCAGACGTGCCTGATGAAATAATGACTGATGAGCAGCGTGTTTTGCAAATTATTAAAAATTTGCTATCGAATTCTTTTAAATTCACCCACCAGGGATCGGTGACATTAAAGGTATCTAAACCCAGCGCAAATGTTCAATTTAGAAAAACATCACTGAGTGTGGATAATGCGTTAGCTTGGTCAGTGATTGATACCGGTATCGGTATTCCGAAGGATAAACAAGAAGCTATTTTTGAAGCGTTTCAACAAGCAGATGGATCTACGAGTCGAACCTATGGTGGCACGGGGTTAGGATTAGCCATTTCTAGGGCATTGGCTGAAATTTTAGGTGGGGAAGTTGATATTGAGAGTGAAGAACATAAAGGTAGTACCTTCATTTTATATCTACCATTGATTTATGCGGACAAAAAAAACAATATTAAAAAAGAGGCGACACATACCACAGAAAAGCCGAAAGTATTACCAACATTAAATGATGATAGAAAAGCAGAAGACATTGCACCCTTTATACCTGACGACAGAAAAATGTTACCTTCTCAATTAAAATCATTATTGATCATTGAAGACGATATAACTTTTGCAAAAATCGTAATGGAGAAGGCTAAAGAAAAAAAATATCTTTGTGTTGTTGCCGGAGATGGTCGAAGTGGCCTGATTTTGGCGCAAACCTATCAGCCAAGCGCAATCGTTCTCGATTTAGGGTTGCCCGACGTTGATGGGATGCAGATTTTATCTCAGCTTAAATTTGATTTAAAAACGCGGCATATTCCAGTTCATATTATATCCGCGCGTGACGAAACACCGGATGTTCGCCAAAAAGGAGCGATAGGGTATTTCTTAAAATCATCGGGTTCTGAGGGACTTTCATTGGTATTTGATAAAATTGCGACGGTCACCGAAAATGATATCAGGCGTGTGTTAGTTGTAGAAGATAATTTGCTAAGTCAGAAAGCCATTGTTACGCTCATTAATAATCCCCACATAAAAATTGAATGTGCGTCAACGGCAAAATCTGCCAAAGAACATATTATCAATAATCCTTATGACTGTATTATTTTAGATTTAAATTTACCCGATCAATCCGGCTATGACTTGCTGAAATCCTTAAAACAAGAAAAAATTAATTTACCACCCATTATTGTGTACACGGGACGCGAGTTAACAGAAGATGAGCACGATGCATTACAGCAATATGCGACCAGCATTATTATAAAAGGCGTAAACTCTCCCGAGCGCTTGCTGGATGAGATTTCATTATTTCTTCACAGTGTCGAGTCATCGCTGCCTGATGAGCAAAAGAAAATAATTAAGCATCTGCATAATCCAGATAGGATATTAGCTAACAAGCGTATCTTGCTCGTTGACGATGACATGCGCAATGTATTTGCGCTCTCGAATATTTTAGAAGAACGTGGCTTGGATGTAGTCATTGCCTCAAATGGAAAATTGGCTTTAGAAAAATTATCTGCAGAAAAAGATATTTCCCTTGTTCTAATGGATATCATGATGCCGGTGATGGATGGTTATGAAGCCATGAATAAAATCAGAGAGAATCCCCAATATAAACACTTACCCATTATTGCCCTGACAGCGAAAGCAATGACAGATGACAAAGAAAAGTGTCTGAAATCAGGTGCAAATGATTACATTACTAAGCCAGTTGACGTAGATCAACTGATATCTATGATGAAAGTGTGGTTAAGTGAGTAAAAAAGATGATGACTGAATCAACTGTTGAACTGAATATGCTGCTTGAAACTATTGAGCGTGTTTATGGTTATGATTTTAGGCATTATGCTCAAGCTTCTTTAAAAAGACGCTTAGCTGGCTTTTTAACAAAATGCCAATTAGGTAGCTATGTACAATTACAAGAAAAATTGCTTCACGATAAGACTTTGTTTAGCAAATTATTATTAGAGCTTTCGGTTACCGTGACGGAAATGTTTAGAGATCCTGCGTTTTATCTGGAATTTAGAAAACACGTCGTGCCCATTTTAAAAACGTATCCTTTTATAAAAATATGGCACGCCGGATGTGCTACGGGTGAAGAAGTTTACTCGATGGCAATTTTATTATACGAAGAAGGATTTTTAGCTAAAACAAAATTGTATGCCACCGATTTCAATATGGAAGCCTTAGATAAAGCAAAGCAAGGTATCTATAAAACACAACAAGCAAAAATATTTATTCAAAATTATAACCAAGCGGGTGGTGGAGCCGTATTTTCAAATTATTACAGTACGCATTATGGTGCGGTAAAAATGCATGAATTTCTGAAAAAAAACATTACGTTCGCGTATCATAATTTAACGGTGGATCGTGTGTTCGGAGAAATGAACGTGATTATCTGTCGAAATGTATTAATTTATTTTGATCAGCAACTGCAGAATCGCGTCTTCACTTTATTTAACGGGAGTCTTTGTCATCGGGGATTTTTATGTTTAGGCACAAAAGAATCGTTACACTTTAGCACGATAAACGACGATTTTGATAAGTTTAGTTTAAAAGAAAAAATTTATCGAAGAAGGACTTAGAATGCCCTACGAGTTAATTGTCATAGGTGTTTCTATGGGTGGCCTGGCCGCACTTTCTACTATTTTGCCGCAATTACCCAAAGAATTTAGCATTCCTATTTTGGTTGTGCAGCACATGAGTTCTGATGCTAATAATTTTTTGGCAGAGCATTTAAGTAGTTTGTGTATCTTGCCGGTTCTTAATGTCGAAGATAAATTTATTATTAAGAAAAATACAATTTACATCGCGCCAGGTGGGTATCATTTGCTGGTTGAAGATAAAAACACATTGGCTCTATCTTTAGATCCTAAGGTGAATTACTCACGGCCGTCTATTGATGTATTATTTGAGTCAGCAGCTGAGGTATTCAAGGAAAAGTTGATTGGTGTGGTTCTGTCAGGAGCCAATTCCGATGGCGTGAATGGTGCCAAAAAAATTAAATCGTTAGGTGGATTTATGATTGTGCAAAGTGTAAAAACGGCAGAAGCAACAATGATGCCAGCGGAGACAATTAAGGCAGTAAAAGTAGATAAGATATTAGATTTAGACGACATCGGTCCATTCTTAACGAGCATGGAGTCAAAAAAATGAATAATGAGCAACAGGGTTCTAATGCTAAGGCAAAAGTCTTGGTTGTTGATGATCAAGAGAATAATCTTATCGCCATGCAACGCGTTTTGGAATCCTTAGAAATAGAGATTTATTTAGCGCGCTCGGGTAGGCAAGCGCTGCAGTTAACCAATGAGCATGAGTTTGCATTGATACTGTTAGATGTGCAAATGCCTGAGATGAATGGTTTTCAAGTGGCTGCACTTATGCGCCAAAATAAAATAACTGAAAATACTCCTATTGTTTTCATAACGGCAATGTGTCAAGAAAAAATAACTGCTGTTGAAGGCTATCAAGACGGTGAGATTGATTATTTATTTAAACCGGTTGATACCGATTTACTGATATCAAAAGTACAAATATTTTTAGATTTGTACCGTCAAAAGACCCAGGTAATGGATAAGGTTTTACGCGAAATTCGCACGGTTAATTCAGTGCTAACAGACAACAATAATGAATTGCTCGATTCACATAGTATGCAAGAGCAACATCCGCGTATTTTAATTGTGGATGATAATCCCAATAATGTTTTTGCTATAAAAAGTCTGCTTGAATCGATGTCATTGGAATTGTATGAAGCCCATTCTGGCAATGAAGCTTTGAATTTATTATTGCAGCATGAGTTTGCTTTAGTTTTAATGGATGTCCAAATGCCAGGAATTGATGGCTTCGAGACAGCAGAATTGATGCGTAGCAATAGACGCACTAAGCAAGTTCCAATTATATTTGTCACGGCAATTAGCAAAGACGAGCATTATATTAAGAAGGGACTGCAGATGGGTGCAGTTGATTATTTGTTTAAGCCATTAGATTCCGTGATATTGCAGAGCAAAGTTGCTGTGTTTATCAATTATTACACGCAGAAAAAAACGATGGAGCGCTTGGTTTCTCAGTTAAATTCATCACAGGAAATTTTAGCGGGAAAAAATCAATCTTTAAGTCAATTAGCCCATACCGATGTTCTTACAGGGCTTGAAAATAGGCTAAATTTTGAAGAATTGCTAGATAAAATGATTAAATTCTCTAAACGATATAATAAAGTATTTGCATTAATGTTTTTAGATTTAGATAATTTCAAGCAGGTGAACGATACTTTTGGCCATGAAGGTGGTGACTTATTGCTGAAAGAGGTAGCGGACCGTTTGATTTCAGTAGTTAGAGCGGGTGACATTATTTATCAGGGAGGCGCTAAGTTTTCTATATCACGTTTAGGTGGCGATGAATTTGCTATTTTATTAGAAGACATTAATAATCGTGATTTTATTGGCGACATAGCTAAGCGTATTATCGCATCGCTAGCAAAGCCTTTTTCTATCAATCATAAAAACGTTCATATTGGAGTAAGTATAGGAATTGCTTATTTTCCCGAAGCCGGCGATACCCCGGAAGCATTGTCCAAAAATGCAGATATTGCAATGTATCGCGCAAAAAATGCGGGGAAAAACTGTTATCAGTACTTTTCAGTTGTATCTGAATAATTGTTAATTCAACTATTCAGCGAATTTTAATCAAAATTATCATCCCGCGCAGCTTTTAGCGCGGGATGACAAAATTGAAGCTGCGCAGGATGATAAGATTTCAGGTAATTTGAAATCAAAAAGGAGTCCATCTGTTAAATAAAAAAATATTGTTAAATATTTTTATTTTGTTAATTTCCAACGCTGGGTATGCTCAGGATTCTGCATCTCTTAATAATCCAGTAACGTCCGGTTCAGTTAATGCGGTCGCAGAACAAGAGATAAATTTTTTAAAACAACATTTTTGTGATGTGGCTCCCATTAAACCTTGTCAGTTTAAAGATCTTACGGCAACTGAGGTGGCGCCGGATCAATTACAGGCAGTATTTGCGTATCCATTTTATAATGTAAATATAGTTTTTCCCAATGGGAATAGCACTTCTCAAATTGTAATGCAAAAAGACTCTTCGCTAATGTTGCCTCCTGACACTTCAGGGACTCAACTTTTGCCTGCGCTCCCTGGAATAATTAACCCTGCATTTAAACTCAAAACGGATGCTGATGCCGCAATTATGCAAAATGCGCTAAAGTTAATTTATCCGGATCAGGTAAAACTATTTGGTCCTAAGTGGAAAATTCTGCATGATAATAATATGTGGATTTTTGTCACGTCAAGCCTGCTTAATGACTCAGGATTTATTTTCAAAACCAATGCAGATGGAACTATTGTTTCTGCAGAATATTCTTTTGATGTGCAAACAACAAAAACACCAGGGGGAAAATAGGTGCGGAAAGTGAAGATTATGATTCAGTTAATATATTAATATTGTATATGCAGGGCGGGTATCGCTCCGTTTTTGACGGCACCACCAGTAGTTGCTGCTGGATTAGTTGTTGGTGTTGTACCTGCTGCAGCCGGTGCTAGCGCTTTGCATTCTGCTCCACCACTTGCTTCTGCCTTATCCTGTGCGTCTGAAACAATCTTAGCCAGGCAGGGGTTGTTGGCATTGGGATCTTCATCCGGATTTTTCGTGCAATGGCTTACTGCCTCATCATCAATATATTTATCAATTAAGTTAGCGTAGCAAGCACAAACCTTATCTGCTTCAGACCCCGCCGCTCCCAACTTGCATTCTTCAGTTATACCTGCTTTAGCGAATTGGCGAAATGCCTCGATTGCAGTTGAATCCATATCGGCATACGTCAGAGAACTGAGGGGAAACAACACTGCACTACTTAATATAATTGTTAGCTGTTTGCGCATAATATCCTTATGTTCTTTCGAGTCCATTTGTTACGTAATCACCGTTCTGGGTTGCCGCGCCTAAGCGCTTCGCAGGCTCGCAATGACAAGCAGCGGTGAAAATAACCATTGATTACATTTTATTATACTCATCTGGGGCTTTAAAAAATACATTAAATATCAAATGATTATACGGTGACGATGCCTATCTATCTTTAATATTAAAAAGCTTAAGATTGCGTTAATGTTATGCCGTTAATATAGCCCGACTAATGCAAATAGGTAAGATTATGTTCCGCAGCATCTTAAATAATTTAATAGGAAGATTAAGTAACGACAAATCCCCTCCAATAAATTCAGCAGGTGCTGTTAATAAAGAACGCCTTATTAACCAGACCCATATATATCTACAAACAAATCTGTTAGCAGTATTACCTGGCAGAATGGCTGATATTTATATCCTTCCACATTGGCGGTTATTGGCAGATGTTATAACCAAAAAGTTTAGTCAAAATGGAGATTCATTAATAGAATTAATTGATAGAAAAGCTGATCAGTACTTTCGACAAAAACGTAAAGATGTCTTAGCAACAATGGATTATAATGGCATGTGTTATGGTTTGGAAATGACTTGGTATGCTTATGCGATATTAAATCGTGAAGTTGATTTTTTTGCTGATATCCAAGAAATTTCACGTCTTAATCAATCGGGCAGCTCAAACATAAAATTAACCCCGCGTCAGAAAAGATTATTAAAAACTATTGCCTATGCTCAAAAAAATCAAGGCATCTCGTTAGTTCTTGATATTCCAACTGAAGATGGTCTTGGGTTAACAGAGTTTTATTTACAAAAAAATAGTGATAATGACGTGTATTTACTGGATGGTCAGAATAGGGATGATAATTTACTCTATGTTATTCGCAATGCTTTTTCACGTGCGCATGCAAATCAAGGATCGCTAATACAGTTATCTTTTAGTGATGGTGAACATGCTATCTCGCATACTATCGGAGTGATTAAATTTAGCGATACCAGACTCGGATATTTTGATTCGAATTTTCGTCGGATTTATTTTGAAAATACTCACAATGCAATACATGGTTTGCATTGTTTATTTAAATTTAATTATGGTAAATGTTTTTCTGGTAAGAAATCGAGAATAAAAATTTCTAGTTTCGAAGGGTATTCGGATTTTATGAATACTCACAATGAGTTTATCAATAATATTGTTGAAAGAATTAACAATCATCGTTATCCTCTTTTTGGGGATATGAAAATTAGCATGGATAAGTTGCTTAGTGCTTATTTTCGACCCGAATCGAAGCGTCTAAAAAATCATCCTTTACTATTAAAAAACCAAAATAAGCATTCCAAAAAAGAAGAGTTCGTAGCGTCGCGAAGCAGGTTGAGCAGATAATCCGATGCTCGTCATTGCGAGGCTGCGAAGCGCTTAGCCGTGGCAATCCAGGCTTGTTTCAGCTTAAGTTCACTGTTTTTTGCAGTCCCTCAGCACCTGGATTGCCGCGGCTAAGCGCTTCGCAGCCTCGCAATGACTGATTCCTTAAGGTAGTGCCAGTGAGGCCTGACGCAGTTATTGATTTTCACACGAGACAGCCTTACACATCAAAGCTTATTGTTTTTTTATCTATTCCTCGGTCTAATTCTTTCTGGTTGTTCCGGTGCGATTTCTTTTTCAGTTTCAATGCGCTCCGCCTTTGATTTAGATGGAGCTGCTACGTTTGGTGATTCACTAATAACCTCAAGTTTACCTGTTGCCGCTGATGGCGCGGTGATTGCAGATTTCAACTTGTTAGGCTCTGCTTGCGGAAGCATCAGTTTAATCTGTGCACTTGAGGAGGCGGAACGTGTCGCAACAGAAGTATTTTTAACCCCTTCCTCCTTGAAGCCCAGTTTTTCCATCTGTGCTGGAGTGACAAGTTTCTTTTCTGCTAAAGCCATAAGAAAATATCGGTCCTTATCTTTGCCTGCCTGCTGAACTATATTTTCAAAAGACTTATCACTTATTTTTTCAGCTATTCTTAATTTAATAATTTCGTTAACAGATAATTTACTATAATCAGTGTCGACTTTGGAACGTGGGGTTTCGGCAGGATTTTTATTGTTAGCCCAGTCATCCCTGATATCCTGTTTATTTATATCTTCAAAAAAATTACCTATATCAATGTCATCTATTGAGAGGGGAATATTATCACTTGAAGATGTAGGCTCAGCAGGAGGAGGTGTGTCACTAGCCCCTATGGCAACGTGATAAGGAGGAGGTGCGTCACTAGCCTCAGTGACGAAGCGATGTTTCATGGCATCTCTTTCTTTAGTTACCCATTCTACTAGCTGGTCAGTATCTAAAAGTCCAATAAGTGTTAGAGCATTAAGACGCTCATTATCATTATCCTTCCATGCCTTCATAACTATTTTTTTAAAAATATCATCACTCATATCCCCATCTTCTCTTAATTCAATAACAGTTTTTCGAGTTAAAAGTCTAATCTTTACCATAGCCTCAAGAAGAGGGCTATCCTGATTTTTGTATCCATCCAGATATCTTTGTTTAATATATTCATCGCTTATATCCCCACTCCCGTCATGTCTTAATTCAAAAAGAGATTTCGCATAGGAACCTGGGTCAGGATGTCGAATAGCAGCAGTATTTGATGATATAGCCACAGCAGGAGGAGGGGCATCACTAGCCTCAGTAGCAGAAAGAGGAGGCGGTGCATCTCTAGCCTCTCTTGCAAAAAAATCAGGAGGAGGTGCGTCACTACTCCCGGTACCAGAACGATAAGGTGGAGGGGCATCACTAGCCCCAGAGACAAAACGATTTTTCAGTGTGTCATTTTCTTTGTTTACCCATTCTTTTAGCTGGCCAGGATTGGAAAGTTTAGTAATTATTAGTGCAGCATCTATACGATCATTATCCTTCTCATTCAATGCCTTCATTATTATTTTTTTAAAACCATCATCACTCATCTTGTCTTCTTGCTTTAATTCAATAATGGTTCTCGGAGCTAGAAGTTTATTATCTGCCATAGCATCAAGGAGAAATATATCCTGTTTTTCGTATGCATCCAGATATCTATTTTTAATGTAATTATCATTTATATCCCCATCTTCTCTTAAGTCAATAAGAGTTTCCACATAGGCAGCTGGGTCAGGATGTCGAGTAGCAGCCCTACTTGAAGATATACCCTCAGCAGGAGGAGGGGCATCACTAGCCTCAGTAGCAGAAAGAGGAGGCGGTGCATCTCTAGCCTCTCTTCCAAAAAAATCAGGAGGCGGTGCGTCACTAGCCTCAATGGAAAAAGGATTTTTTAGCGCAATTGCAATATATTCTAAGTTAGTTTGATCAAGATAAGTGGAATTTTTTAATGCCTGCAGAAGAGCCATATTGTGATTATTAGCTGCATTAAACATAATACTCGTTACATCAGCTTTTTCTAACTGTCCCAATGAATGCAATTGTGATAACAAAAGTGAAAATCGTTTCTCTGTAGAACCTTTGAACTTAGCAATAAACTTTTCCATAGCAAGATGCGCTTCTACTAACGCTAATTGCTTGGGCGGCAGGCTGTCACAAGTTCTTATGGCTGTCTTAATCATGGTCTCGCGCGCAGATATACCAAATAGAGCAGGAGCTGCGCTTTCAAATGTTGATAATGGCCCCTCAGTTTTGCAGGCATAGTAAGAATGACGCGGATCGGCATGAGTAACATAGCCTAATGAATTTTCTGGGATTAAGTTAACAGAATTAGATACAACAACGTGAGAGAGCAGAGTAGGTATTTTGGCAGGTGGATTATTTGAGTTAAGGCTGAATGCTGTTGCGTACAAAGCAGTCTTCAATTTTCGCGTTAAATTATTTTTTGCTACACCGAACCCATGATCAAGACAAATATCAACGCAAGAGTTGAAAGTATTTCCCGATTTAGTTTTACATTCAATAATATTATCGTAAGAAAAGTTATGCATTTTTCCATTAAGATTTATACCTATATTTGAGAGGTTGTCGCTAATAATGCAGGCATCCGGAAGCCTCACTAGTATATCTGATGCGTTTAGTTCGTCATAGACTGGATCGATATCTGAAGGATAATTTTTCACTATAAAATTAAATTTTGAATTGGGTCCACATTCCACATGCGGAACAATATTAGCGACCTTGCCATCAGGTGTTTTAACAGCAAATGAACCTAATATTAAATGTAAGTTTTCGGGTTGATCTGCAGCCAGATACAGAATTTTTTGCTGAAGCGTTTGAAATTGCTCTAGTGTTAAGGGTTCTCTCGTATAAAAAAAGAATTCATTTGTAATAACTCTAGTAATATTGTTTTCTCTGCCTGCACGTAATTTATTTTCCCAAATACAATTTTCTTGTTTGTGCACTTTAGCCGCTTCTGAAACGATTCCCTTAATTTTACTAAAAAGTCTATTTATGAGCCGTGTGGGATTTTCTTTTTGAGTAGTCTCTGGCGAGAAGCCATACTCTCCTCTTGCTTTTCCATCCGGCCCCAATTTTGCAGGAACAACAATATCACGTATTGCTACGGAATTCTGATGACTAGCATTAGGATTAATATTGCTTTGCATTCAATATTTCCTGTTGTTTTTCACTTTATTATTTACGTAAATAGGTAAAAATAAGTCGAACATGCTACACTTTGATTATAGTTCATAAATTGATCTCCTGATCATATTTATCTCTCAAGAGGACATAACATGCGTGCTGAAATTAAGAAAGTCATTGATAATTCGAAAGAAGTGCAAGTTCTTCTTAATAATATGAAAATCGTGGATAGCGAGATACTTGAGATTATTCAATCAATTAAACAACAACGCCCGAATGTAAAAACGATTACTTTTAAAAACAATCAAATTGGTGATGAGGGAGCAAAAATTCTCGCTGATGAGCTAGTATCCGTGCCTAGTTTGGCTTGGCTTGATATGCAATTAAATCAAATAGATAAATCAGGGATGATGGCTTTATTTACTTTGAGGGCTAAAAACCCGGGTTTAAAGTTAGACCTATATGGGAACAAAGTCACTGATGCTATAGAAGCAGAGGAAATGGCAAGAGGTCCTATTTCTTCTCAAACATATCCGCGTAGATAAACTGATATTGAAAACCAAAAATTAATGCTCGCCAAATATTACATCGCGTATATAATCCTAAATTGTTATTGCGTAATGACAGACAAATAATTAAAAATAATTTAGATTAGAGGGTGAAATGAAAACTGTTTATATATTAACAAATAACTTGAGCTTATATTCCGATACAGGAATTTTTTTCTCGACCTTAAACGAGAGTAGAAATATTAGCGATCAAGACTTACTTAAATCAATTCCTCGCAGCGCTACGATAACCGCTTACTTCGACTTCGATTCCGCAAAAAAAGTTCTTTTCCAAAATAGAAAAATGGCGTTAGTCGACGACGATGATAATCGATTTAATTTAAAAGGACTGACTTATCGTTCCATTAAAACTCCTGTTATTATTGAAGTACAATTGAAGAATGATCTGATTCCAAATGAAAATGAAACTCATCGTGTAATCAACCGAGAATTATTCGATCTAAAAGCAACAGCAAAGGTGATTAATTGCGAGAAGGGCTATAAAGGTACCATGCCAACATCATTAAATATCGAAGGTCTTGATGAAATTAGTCAATGTAGAATAATGTAGTTGTGACTGGGCTCTTCTTGTCATTGCGAGCGCAGCCTTCTTGTCATTGCGAGCGCAGCCTTCTTTGTCATTGCGAGCGCAGCGCGGCAATCCAGATAACCTCTATAGATTATCTGGATTGCCGCGCTGCGCTCGCAATGACAAGAACCCTGCGCGGGATGACAAGATTTATTGAGTTGCGCTGGAGATTGTGGTTCTCAATAGAAGATTCAATAATAAGCTTTACGATAATGAAAATATTATTACCAATAACAGTTTAAATAACAATAAATAACACACAAGCATCACCTTTTTATTTCCTTTATAAATTATGAAGATAGTGTTATAAATTATATCGTTTTTACGGAAATTTCTTAAAAGGAGTTAAGATGCTTGTATCTAGACGGATTTTTTTAACTGTTAACTTGGCAAGTTTACTATTGTGTTATTCAAGCGTTGGTCATGCTTATCAAGCGCCACATCCTACCCAATTATTATCCGAATCCCAAGATAACATAAACAAATCTTCTTTTTATATTGGCTTATTATATCTTAAACCCTATAGTACTAACTTAAGATATGCGACATTTGTATCGGGTACGCAGCCTTATTTTCAAAGCTGGCATTATCAAGAAATTAATCCTGATTATCATCCCGCTTTTGAATTAGGATTTAACTATGCTATTCCGCACACATCCTATAGCGCAACAGTGAATTGGGTGCATTTAAATTCAAATGATTCGTCTTTTAAACAAGCTTCATCAAGTACGGATCTCACTACCGTAGAGTTTGTCGCACCTCCTTATGAAATGAGCCCACCTGTTTTTGGGATAAAAAGAGCGGACAGCAAAGTCAATTTTGCTTTTGATAATATTTTGTTAAATGCTTCAAAGTTAGTTGAATTTGACTCTCATGTACAGGCCAGATTTTTTGGTGGCATCGACCTTTTAAAGCTGAACCAAACTGTCACAACAACCTTTAGTCATTACGCTGGAACACCACCTACGCCCTATAGCTATCCTCTTCCACCCGATCCCTCGTTTTCATTTCAAACCGAAAATGTTTCAAAATATTTTGGTGCGGGCCCTGATCTCGGAATGAGTCTGCGCTATAAAATGAAATCAGGCTTTGGATTTATGGGTGAGTTTTTAGGAATGCTTACCGCTGGCACCATCAAAGCACAAGATAATTTTACCTCTACTGCCAATCGCTTGACTACAGTCGGAATTGGTACTAGCCATCAACAAATTACTACCCCTGATGCCACACAAGTTGTTCTGGGTGCGGATGGTAAACTTGGCGTATTTTACAGCTTCCAAGGAACAAACATACCAGAATTTACCATTGAGGCAGGCTATCGCATGGCTTCTTATGTTGATGCAATATCAACTATTAATCCCAGCACTTTAGTTCAGCCAGGTACCGTTATTATAACGCCTGAGTTTTCGACGGGAACTATGGCGATTGTGTCTACCGATGCTAGAACTCGCCCCTTTAATTTTAACGGTCCTTTTCTCAATTTAAAAATAGCTATAGCTTAACGCTATAGAACAATATTTGAAGGAGAATATGGCATGTTAAAAATTATTATTATTTTATTTGGTTTGATACTATCAAGCAGCGTGTTCGCCGTTGCAAAGAGTGAGATGTCCTCCGGTAATCAACTTGTCATAGGATTAAGTCCAGGCTTAACATGGGTGTCAAGCAATAAGACACAGACGCTTAATTTGCAATCTGATATTGCAAAAACCTATACTGCGGATAACAATACCTCTTTTTTTCCTGGTGCCGAAATTTTTATAGGTTGGCAGAAACCATGGCTTGCTAATTTTATTAGACAGTCACTGATAAGTCAGTTAGGAATCAGCATTGCCGGAGCGGGTAACGCAAAACTTTCAGGTGATATATGGGAAGATGCCGATCCAAATTTTAATAATTCCAGCTATAACTACAAAGTCAACCATACGCAGGTAGCACTCAAAGGCAGACTTATTCGCCATTCTAGTTGTACCTTTGAGCCTTACATTAGCGCAAGTGTTGGCGTTGGGTTTAATCATGCTTATGCTTTTTCGATTCAACCCAAAATTACTGAAGAAGTTGCCGCGCCGCCTTTTAATTCAAATACCACAACCACATTGACTTACACGCTAGGCGTTGGGCTGCAGAAATCATTAACGACACATCTACAAGCCGCTATAGGTTATGAGTTTTCTGATTGGGGAAAGACTCAGTTAGCACGTGCAGCAGGCCAAACACTAAACCAGGGATTAACGCTAAACCATCTTTATGCGCAGCAAGTACAGTTATCCCTATTTTATATTGTTTAAGGATGAAATATGAAACAACCAAAAAATAGCATATTGGTATTTATCACTAGCGTACTAATGCTAGGTTCAACCATATTGTATGCAGCGCAAGCAAAATTTAGCATTATTCCGACTAGTGATTCTATTGTCATCCTATTATTACCTAGAAACTTTACCGAAACGGTACGCTATCAAGTAACGAATCAAACCAAAATCACGCGCGCCTTAACCATGGTTCCCATATCAGGCGTTAGCCAAATAACAACTGATGTTGGTGCATGTGCAAATCCATTTACGTTATCACAACAGCAAACATGCACTTTAACGCTGGCTCTGGATGGCAGCAAATTACCCTCAGCAGGTATCAGTAGCGGCCCTATCGTTTGTAAAACAAAAGCGCCCAGCGATCCCAGTCCGGATCCTTTTCTATGCTCACAACCTGCTGTTGGCAATGCATTAGCCGTATCGATAACAACGATAGGTCAATATGCTTATGTGGCAAATCAATTGGATAACAGCGTTTCGTTTTGCCATGTCAATCCAGCCACTGGTTTTCTAAGCCAGTGTGCAATAACGGCAACTGGACTTAGCGGCGTAGAAGGAATTGGGTTTAACCCATCTGGAACTTTTTTCTATAGTGCTAATCCAACGAATAGTTCAATCTCCGTGTGTCAGGTTAACAGCACGACGGGAGCACTAAGCGGATGTGTCGATTCAGGGGGAACGGGATTTAATTTACCCGATGCGATTGCGTTTAGTCCTGATGGAACCATACTCTACACTTCAAATTTTGCTAGCCCGCAAAGTGTATCGGCTTGCTTAGTCAATGCAACGACTGGCTTGTTAAGTTCATGTGTTTCTAACACGAGCCCTACATTTGGAGCGCCAGCAGATATGGCAATTAATTCGGCGGGAACATTAGTTTATGTTGCTAATAGAACGGCTAGCACCATTTCTGTCTGCAATGTTTCAGGGCAGCAAGTAAGCTCATGTAATGATTTGTCAGGAAGCAATTTCGACGCTCCCGAAGGCATTACATTAAGCCCAGATCAACAACATGCTTATATTGCTAATGCTGGAAGCAAGCAAGTTACTGTTTGCAATATTCTCCAAGATGGCACAGGTTTGTTAGCTGGCTGTTCTGTTACTGATGGGGCGTTTGTAGGCACGGGTAATATTGGGCTAAATAGCCTGGGTACATTTGCTTATGTGCCTAATCAACTTCTCAGTCTAGTATTTGTGTGTGACGTGTCTCAAGCTGATGGTACCTTATCAGGTTGCAAGCCATCTCGTGGTCAAGGATTTGTAGGGCCAGCAGGTATCGTACTACAGTAATTAACGATAATAAGAATGAGGCTAATTGCTATTTCAAGTAATTAGCCTACCACAGCAAAAAAAATGCATAAAATATGCCGCAATTGATCAAATAGTGATTGACACCTCTGCCTTGAGTTATGCTATTCTTGCTAACAATTTTGATATCCCAATATCTTAGGAATTTTATGCAAAGCAGTAGCCTCGAAGTACCTTCTGTCTCTACTACTAACTATCTCATGCGCCCCTTCAAAGCCGCTGCTGCTTTTTTGCAGGGAATTCAAAGTGCAGCAGTGTCCTTAATAAATTGGCCTGTCGATTTATATAAATTAAGTCGATATGAAGAAGGTTTTATGTTTTCAAAACTATATGAACGCGCGCGTGATGATACTAATATCACTAAGGTCACGATGCCGATACCTCCGCAAGTAGCGCAGTGGAGTGAGGATAAAGTTCCTGCAAATATTTATGTCATTACCGGTCCGACGGAAAATGTCAGACAAGTTGCAGAGTACGGAGAAAAAAATAATGATCCGAAAGCGCGGTTTTACTTTAATTTTTTTAACAGACTGATGGGAAGAAAAAACATCATCCATACGTTATTGAATACTGATGACGCAAAGCAAGAAAAGAAATTTATAAAAATGCATTTAGTACAGCCGGAGGCATTAGAGTTTGGCGTCGTGACCGCACGAAAACGAATTCGACTGCTATTAAATGATTGGAACAAAGACTTGCCCTATCAAGATCAAATCTCTTATATCGGATCAAATGTAGTGGGAGTGTGTGTGTTCGGCATACCCGAGTTGCCGCTATCTTATATTCCAAAGCTGCGCGAAGTGGGTGAGAGCTTCCCTGAATACTATAAAAATCCTGACTTAATCCGGCACGGTGAAAAATTCTTAGATGATTTAAACAAGGATTTAATACCTCAACATATTGATGCCATACTTGCAGCCAATAAATTTGGCAAAAAAGATTTTGATCTTCATGCCGATCCTGCATTAGATAAAACTCAAGAGATGCTGAAGCGCAAGCTTGCGAGTTGGTATGCGGCAGAAGGCAGTCTTTCTTCAATTTTAATGGTTGCAATTGCCCATCTTAATCAAATACCTGAAATTAAAGAAAAATTAAAAGCTGAAGTTGAAGACTTTAAAAAGACCCATAACATAACTCAAAACGAAGAAATTACGTTAGAAAATTTACGTCAGGATTTTCCTTATTTAGATTGTCTTTATCGCGAAACACTACGCTTTGCGTCCACACAGACAGCCATTGCTAGAAAAACATCGGTGGCTAGCACGTTTAATCTGTTTGATAAAGGCGGGGTCAAACATAGTCAGACGATTCCTGCAGAGTCGATATTATTCTTTCCCGTTCGTGCGCGACATTTCGATGCAACATTTTGGGATAAGCCACAGGAATTCCAACCAGCACGTTTTGATTATCGACTGCCTAGAAATATAGATCAAACCGATGGCGAATATCAAGCAGCATTCAAATTGCATCAAGCGCAAGTGAAAAAAAATCGCGATCAACTCATACCTTTCTCGGTAGGTATACGCTCTTGCCCTTCGCAATATGGTTTTTCAGAATTGGTATTTAAAACTGTTATTCTAGAATGTTTAGATTATAAGTTTACATTTAATAATAAAATAGAAGATGTTCCGGTATGTGTACCACAGTCAAGTTGGAAAAAAACCTATTTTGCGACAGTTGAGCGCGAAGAAAAAAAGCTGGAAAATGTATGTTTTCCTAAGCGTTAAAAACGATGGGTCTCTGTCATTGCGACCCAGAGCGTAGCGTGGGGGAAGCAATCCAGGCTTTATTGCCACTTTCAAAGAAGCACGAATTCTAGCTATGTGAACTTATAAAGTGGCAATAAAGCCTGGGTTGCTTCCCCCACGCTACGCTCTGGGTCGCAATGACGAGGCCAGTTGCCAGCGGCAACGAAAGCATGAATAGTTACAAGTTTAGAATCTTGGACAAAACTTAAGGGGGGAAAATGCGTACCTTTGTTATACGCGCAAGGAAAGGCACGGTTCAAGCGGATAAAGTATTTTCTCAAGTCGGATCCGGTGCGCATTTCGAGATTATTGCTCATACGTTGGCGAATGCTTTTTATTTTTCAAATGGCATGCGACCCGATGTAGAAGTATACGTTGTTCTCGATAGCACGCCCGATTTTCCTAGAACCTTAAAATTTTCATCCAACAAGGGGCTTTCTTTCCCTGGATTTCATGAGCGCGCCATTCTTGAAGTGGTGGCTTCAGCGCTAGCACAGGGCAGTACTGTTGCGAAAGATGAGATACAGACAATCGAACCCGGTATTGAGATTTGTGGTTTTGGATTCGATATTTTGATGCAGGGATTGCAGGAACAAAGCCCCGTATACTTACTCGACAAAAAAGGCAAAGACATTCGATCATTAGACTTTGAACAACAAGGCGTTTTTGTTCTTAGCGATCATCTTGCCATGCCAAAAAACAGCATTAAAGCATTGGAACGACGAGGACTTACCAAGATAAGTCTTGGGCGAAAAATATTATTTGCGTCTCAATGCGTCGTTTTGGTTCATAACGAGTTAGATCGACGCGATGGTTAAATCATTGAAAAATAGATAAATATGCAAAAAGCCGCTGCGATGACTATACTTAGTTTAATTATAGTTACGAGAGGTAGACTTATGTCGCGTGCTCATAATGAAATCCCTTTCGAAAGCTTATTTGAGATTCAAGATAAAATAATTGATAATAAAAAAACGCAAATTAACCTCATAAAAGAAAATGAGAGTATTTCTCTCGCGCTAGAAACCTTAATTCCTTCTTTCGAAAATTCAATAGACAAGTTGAGAAGTACTTGGAGGCCGGGCGAAGCAGCGAAGGTTGCGGGTGTTCTTGCGGATTTCTGCAAAGAGCACTCCAAGCATATTTATTATAAGCGCGACATAGGCGACGCTATTAATACGGCAGTGTATAAATCCAACTATATTGTCAGTGAGTCATCAAGAGGTGAGTCTCGTGATGCTTTGGTAGATAATTTAAGGAAGGAAATCAAACATCAACAACAAGAAATTAATAAGGTGCTTAAACCAGACGAGCTAAAAATATTGGAAGATCAACGCGATAAAATGATTCAGCCATTGAATAAATTAATCCAAAAACAGATCAAGAAAATAGATGCGTACAAAAAACATTTATTTAATGAGCAGGTTCCTGATGAGAAGCTTAAGCAAAAACAAGAACTCATTACAATAGTAAGTACTATAATACAAAATATTTCTAGGTTGTTACGCAAACCATCAAAAGCAAGCACTCAGCAAGATTATGATGAACTCAAAGAAAATATCCTTGCATTGTATCAAGAACAGAATCTAGTAAAATCACTTCTGCCCGTTCAACGCAAGGAACGAGGTGAAATTTTACAAAAGGTTGGCATTACTTCAGAGGGAGAAGATTATACCGTTGGGTTTAATGAATTTTTAGAAAAGTTAGCAAAACAAGTTAATATACAATCGGCTGTTGAAGCAGATAATAGCATTGGGCAGGCAGTGCGACGCTCTGATGTAATTATGGCGCAAGCGGAAAATTATATATCAGCAAACTTATTTGAACTTGAAGAGAAAATCATCGCGACTAATGCTGAGCAAGCCGTTCTCGCTGAGAAAAATGAGGATGCAATTAACTTAAGAGAAAAATTCATTTCTGTTCTAGATGAGGCATATGAAAATTTAAAGATTTACTTAGAATACCGCGATGGTGGAGCTGCAGACATGTATTATGACTCTGATCGAAGGATGCGAGCGTATCAACAGGATAGAACCGATCAAGATATAATGGATCGTAAAATTGATATTTATAAAATTCTTAATAAATATTCTAAACATATTGTCGATCCATATTTACTATTAACTGCTGCAGAAGCAAGAAAAGATGAGTGGAATCAATCTAACCCAATCAACACTTTATTGGCTCATGTAAAGAGTGAACTCAAAACTCAAGAAAAACTTCGTGATCATGATTGCCGTCCTCTTCAAAATTTATTAAATAAATTGGATGCCCAACGAAATGAAATGATTGAACCATTACGTAAAATCATTGATAAGCATACTAAAAAACTTGAGGAATACAAAAAACATTTAGATAAAGAAGAAAAAAAAGAAGATAAGTCGGAAATAAGTATACCACTTTCCAAAAAAATAGATCTCATTAAAAAAATAAGTGATGTAATTGAAAAAATTCAGTCCGCGCTGAAAAAACCACCACAAAATTCTTCTAAAGAGAATAAGACGCAACTTGAAAGTCAAATTAGAGAACTCTATAAACTTACAGAAGCAAATGAGACGAAAGGCATTCTTACCTCTCGCCGCTCAGAAGGACTTAAAGGAAAGTTTTTGTCTAGAGGAGAAGGTTATTACGAAGAACTTGGCAAGCTAATTGAAAAATTTGCTATACAAGCAAAAATAAAAAATGTCTTGAGCTCTGAAGGCCCGACCCGTGAACGTGAAGGGTTCACTCATAACTAATGGCTACTGTCATTGCGAGCGCCCCAACTCCAAAAATGTGGTACGTCATTGCGAGGCTGCGAAGCGTTTAGCCGCGGCAATCCAGGTGCCTCGGTCACGCAAAAAACAGTGACCTTAAGCTGAAACAAACCTGGATTGCCGCGGCTAAGCGCTTCGCAGCCTCCCAATGACGTACCTGTAAGCTGTTGTTTATACAGGTACGTAATTTTCAATGTTTACCCCATTCTTGGGGTTGGGGCGCTCGCAATGACGGTGTTTTTTTGCGAAGCTTAGCGCGACAGGTCGTCTTTATTTAGAAAGCTGTGGGGAATGATATGAATCAGCTTTGACCTCAACTTCATTATATATTCCTTCATTTGTGATAGTAGAGAGATAAGGATGATAGTTTATAACATCAATCTTGCCACTACTGTTGTAGCTAAGTTTCTTGTTTCTTCCTGCTGAACTTTTGTATTGAAGAGACGCGGTGATTTCATTTCGGTTAATTTTGGCAGATCTCGTGAATAAGGCAAGTTCAGCAGTTTGCAAAAATAGGGGGTAAATAACATATTTTTTTCTGCACTAATATTATGTTCTTTATACCACTCATCCAGTGCTTGCTTAAATTCTAGTGAATCAACGGTATAGCCTTCAGGAATATGTTTTCCTAAATGCATAGCCGCCTTAAGCTCGGTTAAGAAAAAGGGCGTTAGTATTTCTTGCAGTTGTTTGACGCCGGGAATTTCATTATTGCTAACTAAATCGATGGTACAGACATGCTTATCATCGGCATGACGACTGGTAGATAGTCCGCCATTTGTCCCTTGAATATAACGGATATACATACCAAAAATAATCGGATATAAACCCGATTTAGAAAGTTCGGCAAGAGTTTCAAAAATTTTCGTGATGGCTTTAACAATTTCTAGAGAGTCATCGCTGACTTCAAATAAGTACCCTGTGTCTTCCAATTTTGAAGGGTACCCCGTCTGGTGATGAACAGACGAATACCATGAAGATACGGACAAAGAAGTTTGCGTACCTACGGCTGAAGGCACCATGAATTTTTGCATATAGGTTGGAATAAAACTTGGAAATGCCGCTAATCCTTTGGAAAATACATTGTCACATATCACCGATTCAATTTGCTGACGCATGTGCGCCCAGGTGGATCGAGCATTAACGTCTTGGCTAGTTCGTTCTACTGGGCGCCAGCGATAGGCTTTGACGCTGATATTAATTTTATTGGTTAATTCATCGGGTTTATACAGGTGCGATATCATCACGCTAATATAAGGATCTTGTTTAAAAAAACCATTTTTAACGGCTTGGAGAAAGTCCGGCAGACTCATCACTTGCTTTACGCATTCTAACTTTTTACCTTCGCAACATTGCACTTCGATATTAAGAATGATACCGAACAAACCAAGATGTGCAGCACGAATAGTGGCAAAGTTTTTATGTGTATTTGTTAAAGTAACAATCTTTCCATTAGGCAAGCAAATTTCTAAGGATAAAGCTAATCCTGCCATACTGGGTTGATCTTTTCCCGTTCCGTTGCCGCCGGTACTGATGAGTCCTGAAAGCGACAGGTAAGGATTTAAACCCGACGTTGGCAAAGTTAAATTGTGTTGTTCATATAGCAATTTGTTCAGTGCGCCAATTTGAATGCTACCACCAACTACTACAGATTGTTTTTTGTTATCGACAGCGTGAATTTGATTAAATTCATTACCGACTAAGCGCACTACAATATCGGTGCTATCAACGCCATGAACGGCATAAGATTGACTATAACTCCCGCCGTTTCCACCTGCAGCCGGGCGAACTAAAATGACATCTTTAGCCTTTTTGTTGGCATTCAATGAATTGATAAGTGCGAGTATCGCTTGCAAAGAAATTCGATCCTGAATATCGAGAATACACGCTGTCGCTGCTTTCGTGTATTGAGAATAATTCATCCAACCCTGGGAATATTTAATGTTAAGTTTCTCTGAATCGATAAAATTAATAATTATTTGTAGTTCTGTTTTAGAAATAGCCAAGGAGATCGTTCCTATATATTACAAAATAACACAAGAATGACAATTACTCTCATCGATAGTTTTTTCCTGAGCCAAAGCCTTTTGATAATCAATAGGAAGCTGGCTTTTTTTATCAGCGGTACATTTATCAATAAGCTGTTGAATTCTATCAAATGGATCATTCTGCAAAAAATTATAGTAATCTAGACGTTCTCTTCCAGCGTCAAAATGAAACCTTAGAAGTAAGTCTTCGACAACTATCAGGTTAGAATTTAAGCGACCGTGTAAATCATTTTTAAATGGGTCAAATGTAAGAATTGCAAAATTGTAGTCTTTAATCTTGCCCGCTCTATATTTATCAAATCAATTTGCGGCTTAATATAATCATTCAATAACGTCTCGTTGCTAGGGGTAAACAACCGAGAATTGGCCATATTTTTTCCTTCTTTTTTTTATAACTTAAACCCCAGAAAGAATGCCTGAAATCACTGCTGCATGCAAGATGCATTTTGTATTGTTTTAAGTTATGTTTAGATCGTTTTATGATATTTTAAAAAAAGTTTGACAGAGATAGATTAATAACAAGGAGCGTTAGAATGTTGTCTCATCATGAGCAAGTTCTGCAAGAGCAAACTGATAGACATAATGAATTACATACTGCTGCAAAAAATCATGATTACAGTAAAGTTAATTATTTATTAAACAGCGATATTGATGTTAATAAAGTTAATGAACTGGGTCAGACAGCACTACATGTAGTCCAAAGTATTAATTTAAGTATTATCAAATTATTGTTATTACATCATGCCGATCCCTTTATTCGAGATAATAATGGTTTTAGCGCTTTAGGTGATTGGAAGCAATCTGATTACCTTACCCGAGTCGAAAATATTTTGTTGGAATATATTTACGGCATATCAGAATATATTAATAAAGGCCCCGATAAAAAAATCCAAACGGCTAATAACAGATTACATAGAGCCGTAGAGGCCCAGGATGAAAATTTAATAAGTCAGCTAATAGAGCAAGGCTATGACATTAATGCGGAAGATCAATCTGGTAACCTGCCCATTCAATATGTTGGTAACTATAACATAAAATTATTTACCTTACTTTTTGCATCGGGTTCGGTTTTGACGATGAAAAGTAATAAAGATAAAGAAAATTACATTTCCACAAGCAATGAATCTCAGCGGCGCATCGAAAGTATTTTTATTTCCTTCTTCAGAAAATTCTTCAGCACAAAGTTTGAAAACAAGAAAAATTTGGAAATATATAGAGCTAATAAAATAAATTTTAGCAGTCGATTTTTCTGGGCTACGGATGAAAGAGACGCAGAGGATTTATTTAAAGATACGATTTATGCCTTATTAAACAAATTACAATTTTTGGAAGTTAAGCAAAGGTTAGGAAAAGTAAATGGGACAATAGAGTTATCGCTGGACTTGTTTTATAAAAACAGACGATTATATCAAGAAAAAACGGCTTTGGTTGAGTTAATGCATCTGGCTATTCAACATAAAAATCTAGGCACATTGCGAGCCATTTTAGCTTTAAACCATCAAGTGAAAAATTTTGTGAATTTTTGCGATACATACGACTGTTTGAACAGCCCATTACAAAATGCGGTGAGGGTGGGTTCAGAAACTATGGTGCTAGAATTGCTAGAGTCAGGAGCTGATATTGATTATCGAAACGCTAATGGAGAAACGGCCCTTCATTTAGCAAAAACAAAAGAGATTATTGATTTGCTTATCGATTATAGAGCTGATTTTACCTTAATAGACAAGAACAAAGCGACATGTTTTGCAGCGCTGGGAAAAAGCAATTTCAATAAGCGCCTAGATTGGATTATTTCACGTGTTATGCAAAATTTGAAAAATCCAGTTGAGCCTAAATATAAAGATATCGATGCTAATGAATTAAGTCATATTTGGTATGAAGAAAATATTAAGCGTCATGGTATTGATAAAGATGGAACATTTGAACTATCAAACCAACTCAGTGCTAATAAGAAAGCAAAAATTTATCGCTATATGGCTGAAGTTCAATTTGTAGATGGCATGACGCATAAAAACGTTGAGATTGCCGAAAGCCTTTTAAAAAAAATCACTGACGATGCCAATTTGTATCACCAGTCTCAATACGATTTATACTCAATGATCATGGCTAAAACTATAGATTATTATGATAGTTTAAGTGACCGAGCCACCGATCTAAGGACTGCTTTTCATTGTCTAATGCAAGCTGCTGACAAATGCTTGGTCGCGACGGCCTTGGTAAATAGAAAATTTCCTACTTTAATGGCCAAATCAAGCGACGCTCAATTAGACGAATTAACTCATCATGCTAATCTACAATGGATTGCTGAGCTTAAGACGTTAACACCGCAATCCAAACATTATTCTGATGCACAGTATCAATTACATATTTATTATTATCGATATTATTTGACAAGGACGGATGTATTAAAGACCCAAGAAGTCATAGATTCCATCAAGAAGTGTTTCAAATATTTAAATTTGGCTGAGCAAGCAGGGCATAGTTATGCTCAGAAACCCAATAGAGATAAATTATTGGCAAGTAATAGTAGTATTACCCCTGGTGAGTTAAGTATTCAGCAAGCTGCCGATTTAGAAATCACTGCTAAACTTTTAGAGAAACAAGAAAATGATAAAGATTATCTTTCGGCTCAGATGATCTTATTTGAGATTTATTATTATTCTCGTCGTGCTTATACGGTCTATTCTCATTTTAACCAACGTTGGCAGGATATCTATACCGCGTTACAACATTTAATTATAGCTAAAAAAAATCAGCCCGAATTCAGGCATGAATTTCTAGATCAATATCCTGATCTGTTATCGGGTAATGAAAAAAATATTCAAGCTATTGCTTATATCATTCAATTAGATGAATTATTAGATAACGAAAAACCGGTAACACAAGCTTATTTATACAGCAGGCAAATGGCTGAATATTTTGCTGATCACGCGCTTGCATTTATCTTATATAAAAAAACCAATATGTTTGAGGTCATGAACCAAATGGTTGAGGCTTGCGAGGCAGTCTTATTTTCTGAATTAATTAACAGTGATTTCAAAAATGAGCTTGCGGAAGTGGGTCTAAATTCATTTTTATTTCGACTTGTTAAAGAATATTATGATAATGAATCGCTGGCGGTTACCAAGTTCAGCTGTGATTTTATCAATGATCATTATCAAATATCATACGACGCTACTAATACTTATCATTCTATGAGAAATACTATTATTTTTATTGATAATAATGAGAATGAAATTGCCCGGTTGAAAATATCGGATAATAAATTGGTAATGAATGGTTATGGTAATGAAATTCAGTTACACATCTTAAACAATGTTGGAATAACTGAGTTGGATTTGAGTAATCATTTTGCCGAACTTGTTCTAAACGTCGATATTGCAACGCAACAAGGTGTGTTAATTTCATCCGACGTGGGTAATTTATTATTAATAGGCAAAATTAATTCCAAGAAAAATATAAATCTAGAAGTAGATGGCAATTTTATATTGCATAAAACAGCGGAACTAGAAAGTAATGCTAATATATCAATTAAAGCCAATGATCTCAGTGTCGTTGGGAAATTAAATGCTGGCAACAAAATCGTTGCGCATGTTAAGCAATCGGTAGCTTTAACTCATGATAGTCGTCTCAATGCTAAAAATGCCATCATTATTACGGCTATAGTATTAAAAGATGTGCGCGGTAAAATTAATTCAGAAGATCATTTGCACTTGTATGCTAGAGACGCTATTTATATTCATGGTGGGGCTGAGATCATCGCTAAAAAACATTTAATAATTTCTGCAAAAAAAATAATGAGCAAAGATAAGTCTTTAGTATACAGTCACGGCGATTTTAAAGTTGATATTATTCAGAACTTGGTCATAGATGACAAGTCTGAATGGGGTGCGCTTGGTACTCTAACGTTAAAATGCGATACTCTACAAAATTATAATTTGATTTCGTCAACTAATCTTGCTATCCAAGCACAAGTTTTTAGAATATTTAAACATGCTAAAGTTTCAGTTAAAAATTATTTGTCTATTACTGGCGGCAGCTTGTGGAATGCAGGACTCATAGAATACAAACAATGTAATCTTAGTTTAAATACAGCATGCGTGCATGGCTTAGCTTACGCTGCAGATATATGGTCATTGCCGAAAAACATTAATGCTATTTTAGCCCGACCGACAATTCGTGGTGGTAACATCAATATTGTTTGCGCTGCCTATTTTAATATTGCTAGCTATATAGCAGTTAAAAATTTCTATCTCGCAACTATAGCTGAAATCAATGTCGGCGTTAATACCCATATATTCAACCAAAAATCACGGATTATCAGCCTAGATTTTGGATTAGATTTACCGAATTTACCCAAGATTATCGAAAGCCTTTCGCAAAAATTAAATTTAATTAGTGATGGAAATTACAAACAACTTGCACTAGAAATATTAACTTGGGAGAATCTTGCCGGCACCATGACTTTTGCACGCTGGGTCATAAGACATATCATTCCGCTAATTTCCAAGCCAGTTGATATGACCTGGGGTTTGCTGATGTTTTTAGTCAATTCACCGCAAATGTTTAGTGCTTGTAAAAATTTATTTTATCAGCAACGCCCAGTTGAACGCCGAGACGTGATTCCCATCCTGCAATTGATTAAAGGCGTAGCCAATCAAGCTATGTTTACTCATATGCAACTGGATTCTATTCGGCTTAGTGATTTTGGTTCATTGCATATTTCAAGCCTGGGTGTCGATGATATCACGCCTTTAGCCTTGGATTTAATAAGTTTATATGGGCCGTCTAGTTATTTAGATTCCGTATTTGATATCACTGGCAAGATTGAACTCACCGGATCGTCTACTAACCGGTCCATATTTAGCTATGATCTGTCAGGTGAAAAACTAGGTTTAAATATTTCTAACACGGCTATTTATGCCATACGTAATAACAATATTTACGCTAATAATTTGTCGGAAGAAGCGCGATATTTAGAGACCCATAACCGTGTTATCGTTAATACTTTAAGTATTGATGCGGATAATGCTACGATACTAGGTGAGGGAGAAATACGTGATGCAAAAATATCCGCCCATGAGTCACTCAATATTGATGGCAAGTTACAGGGTAGTGGCGTTATTCAATTTGAAGCTAAGCATTTAAATTTGACGGAAAATAGCAATATAGACAGTCAATCCACGATAATGTTAAAAGGTCAGCTCTCATCCGCAAATGCGCATCTGCATGCTAAAGATCTCTATGTTAACGATGAAGGTTTAGATAGCGATACTGTCATGGCGCTTATTAATGAAACGGGGAAATATAGCGGAATTACCTCTGATGAATCCTTATATATCAATACTCAACAAGCCGTTAATATTAGTCAGGATATTACAGCGCATCGAGAAATAGATATCACCGCAAGTGAAATTCACGTTGATCATGCGATATCGTTAGATAATAGAGTCATCTTAGACGCAACCCATAGTGATATCGTCGTTAATGCTAATATTCATTCAAACGATAAAGTTATCTTGGTTGCTGAGCACGCAAAAGTAATTAGTAATGCGGCAAAAATTGATAGTAACAATGGAAATATTATCAGTGGCAATAAGGGCGTGGTTCTGAATGTTAAGACACATACTGAAACTGAGAAAACTACACTAAGACTGTGGGGGCAATCACTAACTCATAGTCTTTCCGTGACTGTAGTAGATATCGCAAGTATCAAAGCTACAAATGGCGACAATATTATTATTAGTGAGGAGGGTGGTCTCACCGGATCTGCCGCTGAGATTAAGGCAAGTGGATCTAATTATGTGTCTGTGCGTGATAGCGTTATTTTGGATGCTATTAAAAAACCAGAAAATAGTGGAAAAAATTTCCAAGATCTGTTGCTTCATCTATACCATAATTTTTTTTTGACGCCAAAAGAAGCTGAATTTTATTACCCTCAATTCAGTGCGGGCGAAGATAATATTGTTGTCTCAACTGATGGCGCAGTCAACCTTTCACATGCAGATATCCACGGTATACATCAAACTATAATAGACGCGCATTCCGGTGTTAATTTGCAGAAAAATAAAATTATCAGTGACGAAGTTTATATTCATGCGCAACAAGGTAACGTTACAAATCACGCAGGAATGATTAAAGGTAGCGTTTACACGCAAATTGCCGCGGAAAACGGTAATTTTATTAATGAATGTGAAGAGAAAAGCTATCACGGTGGATATGATGTCCGTAAGAAATGGACTCCTGCTCAAACGCTAGGAGGGTCGGGAGAGGGACATGATGGCGTTGGCATACTTGTAGTTGCTAATGGCGAAGTGATAAATGATGCTTCGAATATTTTAGCAATAGGTGATACTATCATCTCCGCAAAAAATGGGCTTACTAGCCATCCTCGCGCGCATGTCTATATTTCTGGCTATGACGAAGACGAAGGATTTTTAGGCTTCAGCAGTCGTGAATCAACGACCTGGGATACGCAAGTGCAAGCTGCGGTAATTGGTTCGGCTCAAGGTAGAAACATTTTACAAAGCCAAGCAGGCGATGTGAACCTAACCGCAACTCAATTGTTGAGTCGTTTTGGTAGCGATATTTATGCTAAAAAAGTTAAGCTATTTGATATTGTTAAAGTGCATGAAACAACGACTTCTCGTAGTAGTTACTGGGGATTAAGCCACGACAACGTGCAAGAACACTATGAATCTTCACTACCTACTGTCATTGCAAATTTTGATAAAGGCATAACGCGCATTCATGCAATAAGTGAAGATGGTGTGTTAGGCGATATTGATTCGCGTGGTACCTTTTTTAAAATGCCAGGCGAAGCAGAGTTCTTGGGTAAGAATATTCATATTGGCGATAGCAAATTAAATAATTATATCAAAACTGAACATAGCGGTTTTTCTGTTTCCGTATTAGGGCTAAAGATTTTTGGATCCGATCCCATGGGCCCGTCCGCGCTACTGAGTCCCGATCCCACTTTAGCTCATGTCCAACAACTCAGTCAAAGTAGTAATGCAATTGAGTTTATGGTGAATGGCGCATCAACATCGATAAATGCAATGAATACCTTCAATACTTTTAGTGATGCATTGCAAAGTGATCAGCTGCTTGGAGCCATTGCCGGTCGTTATGGTTTAAGCAGTTTAACCCACCCTACAGTTTCTTTAACCTATACTAAATCTCAGAGTGAGCTTAAGTATGAAACGTTAGCACCAGGTGGAATCGATACTGATAAGCTGACTATGCAAGCTGAAGATTCAATTAAAATTGAAGGTGCTCCAGTTGATGTCAGTGGCGATATGATTGTCAAAGCCAAATCATTTACCTTAGCGGGTGTGAAATTGCATGACTCAATGGCAACAAGCCAAACATCAATTAGCCTTTCGCGGAACATTAGTGGTTATGCAGTGGGTGTTAGTGACAGTCGAGGCGACATGTCTGAATCAAAATATGCTACGCAAAAAATGCATGTCGGTGGTACATTAAATATGGAAGTGAATCAATTCACTATCGATGCAAGTCAAGTCGATGTCGGTGCTTTAGCCGGTAATATCAATCATATCGATGTTATAACTCGCGCGGATAAAATGGAATCTAAAGCCGAGAACGCTAGTGTCAGTACTAGCGGGAATATCGCTTTCAACAAAGACTCAACAAAAACGGCAACTATTAACAATAGCAGCTACTTACATATTCAAAATGGTTTGACTAACGCGGTAAATATTCATCATGTCGATTTAACTTCCGCTGATTTGACCGATGCCGCTAAACTAGCCCAGGGTGTTGTCAATCACCATCAAACCGTTACTTATGATAAGCAGGATCATCATGGCATGAGTGCCAGCTTTGCTGAGACTAAACAATTTGTCGATAATATGTCTAAGCATATCGATACGACAAAATTAACTGCTTTAAAAAATATAACACACGAAGAAACATTAGCGGGCGCTAAAGAAAAAGTTCATCAAGCATTAATCTTAAGTGACGAAGTTTATAGAAAGGATTTTGGTGCGGAAGAACTGGAACAAAAAGGCATTACTGTAGCAGATTCATATGTGGATCCAACAACCGGCACGGCGGTTGTCGTTTATGTGGATAAGCTCAATCATGAAGCCTATATAGCCTTTAGGGGTAGCGCTGATTGGAATTCGGTTACTACCGATGACGTCAATATTTTTAATGGAGTCAACCCATCTAGTATAGATAACCCAGCCTTTCAAAATTTCTTTCAGGCACAAAATAATAAATATACGGCAGCAGGCTACGATATATTCTTAACTGGCCATTCACGCGGAGCAACGCAGGCATCTATCGCATCTTCAGAATATCATTTGCCAGCGATTGTGTTTGATAATCCCGGTTCGAGTGCGCAACAAAATAGTGATATGTCGCAAGTGATTAGTTTTCAATCCTTGCCGAATTTAGTTAATAGCTTTCCAGCGCTTACGGGTCGGTCTTATGACTATGGCACGACGATTAATCTGCCCTCCACATTAAGTGATCAATTACGGGATATCGGTGCGCAAATTATTAATAAATCCATGCCAGCGTTAAATGTAATTACGTTACCTGGTTTAACCTTATTTTCTCATAAATTAGGACCGCTTCGTGACCGGGTAGAAAAATGGGAATCTGGCCGTTTAAATTCAATGTCAAAATCTTGATTTCGTAGTAGAGGAGGCTCTGGAATTATAAGGTCTTCGTTAGGCTGCGAGGGGTTAAACAAAAAATTAGAAGCCGCTCTGACATTATTGTAAAAATTTCTAAATAAATTATTTTCGGTTTTCTCTTCGGCTACAGTTAAAGCGGATTTTTCTTCACTTGCAGAGTTTTGCTGCGCGGCAGAATAGTTTCGCCAAGTTTCTGATGTTCGTTGCAGGATTCTGGTTATTGCTCCTATTGCCAGCCCTGCTGTAAAAATATTAGATGCGACCATATTAAAAGGCAATGAGCCAGACTCAGACTCTAACGCTAACTGAGATGATGAGTAGGTATACATTATTGAAGATAAAGAAGTGCTAATCGTCATTGCATATTGAAGGAAATTTTCCCCGATGAAGATAACATTTGGAATGAGATAATTATTAAAGGCAAGGTTGTCTTGATGTCGAAAGGAAAACCTAGGCGGTACGTAGGGGTAGCTGCTATTCATTCCAAAGGCTGCATTGTAATGATAATTTAGATTCATTGCCTCAAAGTTATAGCGAAATGTTTCTATAAAGTGTCGCGATCTTTCTTGCTCTTCTCTTATTGCTTGCAACACTTCTTTTATTTTTCGAATTTGCATTATGATAGTTAAATACATTGCCAGCGGTTTTTCGGTGGTATCAAATTGCCAAGTATTTAACACCGTATGCCAAATATTGCGATTTGCAGGGCTAGTATTTTTATGTTGACCGACAATCCAATGGTAAGCTGCATCAAGCTCATACCAATTGGGATCATCATTAAATTTAATGCCATACTCGACTTCGCAAAGAGTGATGGGACAATTAAAAGGGCCTCTATAGGGTACGATCCGTAGATCGGAAGGAGGCGTTGTCGTTGTGCTTGTTCTTATAGCCGCGGGTTTTGCTGAGATGAGATTATGGCTTTGCATTGTATTGATCCGGGTAAAATAATATAGATCAATTCTAGAGCAAAAACAATCAAAATGGAATGTTTATTGTTCTTTTCCCCTGTTCTATGTTTCTTTGGTAAGTTCTCAAAAACCTCGGGCAAAAGGTCCTGTCATTCATTCCCGCGCAGGCGTCAAGTTAAGCAAAAGACTCCGTCATTGCGAG
>Ga0206981_10003_pt1 | contig 55505 bp, 47 predicted proteins | sample Alteio_BWMinCont_17_FD_153312 | JGI IMG/M metagenome (GOLD analysis project Ga0206981, IMG submission 153312) | Enriched cells from forest soil in Barre Woods Harvard Forest LTER site, Petersham, Massachusetts, United States -... | ecosystem: Environmental > Terrestrial > Soil > Temperate forest >... | reverse complement strand
TCGCCGGCGGATATTTGCTGCTTCGATCGTCTACATAGGAAAAATAGAATTGAGAAATCAATGTTCAAACGTCTGATTCCCCTTCTGCCGTACATGCGTCGCTACTCGCGCGCCTACATCTGGGGCGGAATCGTAGCCGTACTTAGCAGCGCTGTCTGGGTCTTCTTTCCCCACGTCATCGGAATCGCGATCGACGATCTCAATCAAGGCGTCACGAAGAAAAAACTTTTGATCTACGCCAGTTTGTTGGTGGCGATCGCACTGGCCAAGGGTGTCTTTCTTTTTTATACGCGCTGGATCCTCATAGGTATCTCACGCGATATCGAATTAGACCTACGCAACGATCTCTTCCGCCAGCTTGAGAAGCAACCCGCCGAGTATTACCAGCAGCGCCGCACCGGCGACATCATGGCACGCATGACCAACGATCTAAATGCCGTCCGCATGCTTCTCGGTCCCGGCATCATGTACAGCGCGAACACCCTGCTTTTCTCCATCTTCGCGCTCTATTTCCTGCTGCGTATCAGCCCCATGCTGACTCTAGCCGCACTTGCCCCGCTGCCGCTAGCCAGCATCCTCGTGCAGTTCCTGGGACGGAGGATCCATGAGCGCTTCGAGCGCATTCAGGCCATGTTCTCTGATATCTCCGCGCAGGCGCAGGAGAACTTTTCCGCAGCCCGCCTCATACGCGCCTTCGCGCAAGAAGAAGCGCAGGTCAAGGCTTTCGAACACTCGAATCGGGAGTACATTCGCCGCGGCCTGCGGTTGGTGCAGTTGATGGGCATGCTCTGGCCAACGCTCGAATTTATTCTTGGCCTGGCCATGGTTATTGTGCTTTTTGTAGGCGGACGTCAGGTGCTGGCACACCGCATCACCGTCGGCAACTTCACGGCCTTCAGCACCTACCTGGTGATGCTCACCTGGCCCATCATTGCGCTTGGCTGGGTGGTCAATCTCTTTGAACGGGGAACAGCCTCGGTTACGCGCATCCACGAACTGTTGGCTGAGCAGCCGTCGATCGACGATCAGGAGGCAGCGGCGGAGCTCGCACGAAACGTTGAACTTCGCGGCGAGATTGAATTTCGCAACCTCACCTTCGGTTATGTGAACGCAGAGGGCAGCACGACTGGCGAGGTGCTGCACAACATATCTTTGAATATTCCAGCCGGGTCGAGTCTGGCGCTGGTAGGGCCGACAGGCGCGGGAAAGACAACTCTCGTCAATCTCATCCTCCGTCTCTACGATGCACCGCCTGAAACTGTGCTGGTAGATGGGCACTCAGTGCGGGAGTATCCCCTCGACCGCTTGCGCGAGAGCATTGGCTTCGTTCCGCAGGAGACTTTCCTGTTCAGCGACACCATTCGCGAAAACATTCTCTTCGGCGCTCCCGGTGCGAGTCGGGAAGAAATGCTGCACGCGGCGGAAGGGGCACATATTCGCCACGAGTTTGAGGATTTTCCACACGGCTTCGAAACGCTGGTCGGTGAACGCGGGCTGACCCTCTCCGGTGGGCAAAAGCAACGCGCAGCGCTCGCCCGTGCGCTGGTTCGCAACCCAAGAATTCTGATCCTCGACGATGCGCTGGCAAGTGTAGATACCTATACAGAGGAGCGCATCCTGGAAGAATTGCGCCGCCGCATGCAGGGACGGACGACAATCTTGATTTCCCACCGGGTATCGACGGTACGCAACGCTGATCGCATCGCCGTATTAGTAGCAGGACGCATCGCCGAGTTGGGTACACATGAGGATCTGATCGAAAGAGATGGCTACTATGCCGGTCTGTATGAGAAGCAGCGCCTCGAAGAGGAATTGGCGGGCGCACGCTAGATCGGACTCAATCTACCCTTTTCTTAGCTCTTGTCGCTTCGTGTTAGCGTAAAAGCATCAATAATGATTGGTTACGCACCAAAGTTCTACCGTCTTCGCCACAACCGCAAGTCCCAGTCTGCCGCGTCACATTCTGCAAGACGAGCTCTGGCGCTCCTTGGTGTCTTCCTGACGTCTGGCGCTTTTGCGAGCCTGGCCGCACAGCAGGCTGAACCTGCGTCACCCCCTGTCGTGGTGCAACCCGGAGCACCGGGGCAGCCAAGCAAGACTCTGCCTTCGTCAACCCGACCCAGTCTGCCGCCGCTTTCGCAGGCCGATGTGGAGTTTATGCAGGGCATGATCATGCACCATTCGCAGGCCGTGGAGATGACGGCGCTGATTCCATCTCATACGGAGAACAAGGACATCCGGTCGCTGGGAGCGAAGATCAGTGCCTCGCAATCGGACGAGATAAGGTTTATGCAGCGCTGGCTGGCGGCTCGCGGAAAGTCAATCTCCATGGCGATGCCGGGAATGCCCGATATGAATAGGTCGGACAAACCGATGGCGCCAATGCCAGGGATGCTCACGCCGGAGCAGATGGATGCGTTGCGGAAGGCCACGGGCTCGGAGTTCGACTACCAGTTTTTGACCGGGATGATTCAGCACCATGGTGGCGCGCTGGTGATGGTGAAGAATTTGGTCGACACGGCGGGGGCGGCGCAGGATGCTGAGCTCTTCAACTTTGCGACAGACGTCGACAACACGCAGCGCGCCGAGATCAGAATTATGCAGAACATGTTAAAGGAGAAACATTGAATCAAGTAACCAACGTCGCTTACCGTTTGGCCGTTGTGGCCACGTTTGTTTTATGTTCCGGCGTGAGCCTGATACAAGCCCAGGCACAGGCACCTGTCCAAGCCACCCCAGCACCCGCAGTTCAGGCGCCTGCTGAAGCCGCCAAGGCGCCGGAAGCCGAGGAGAACCCGTTCGCACCGCAGCCGGCTCAGCCGCTGCCCGCCGGGATGACAGGATCGGACACGAACGATCCTCGCTTCGCACTGAAGGCGGGCCTGTATGACGCGGGCGAGGTAGCCTCCGGAATGAAGCATGTCGCGTTTGTGAAGAAGCCTGACGCCTTTCAGATCACGGCCACCTCCCCCGACGATCCCCAGGTTCAAAAGACGCTTGGCCAGCTGGGTATTGGTGACACCTCGAAGATGCCGAAGCCGATACAGCTGGTGATCGCGCAGCTTGCCTTTGCGAACTCGGACTTTGCCTTCCAGGGGAACCACCTCTTTCAGGGAAACTTCTACGGCATCAACATCTATGACATCTCCGATCCCGCGAAGACGGCGTTGCTGACCTCACTGGTCAGCCCGGGCGGGCAGGGCGATGTATCTGTCTACAAAAACCTGCTCTTCATGTCGGTGGAGATGCCCAACGGACGCCTCGATTGCGGCGCGCAGGGCTTTCCGCCGGAGCCGCCTCAGCCTCCTCCGGCGCCCGGGGAAAAAAGACAACGCCGCATACCGGCCGCGCAGCAAGACCGCTTTCGCGGCGTAAGGATCTTCGACATTTCTGAGATCAGGAACCCGAAACAAGTAGCAGCAGTCCAGACCTGCCGCGGCTCGCACACCCATACGCTCGTGGTTGATCCGAACGATAAGGACAATGTCTATATCTACGTCTCGGGCACGTCATTTGTGCGTCAGCCGGAAGAACTGGCTGGATGCTCGGGCGAGACTCCGGACAAGGACCCGAACACCGCGCTCTTCCGAATCGAAGTAATCAAGGTCCCTCTGGCTGCTCCGCAGGAGGCGAAAGTAGTGTCGAGCCCGCGTGTGTTTATCGATCCGCGGACCGGCGCGCTGAACGGCCTGAACAACGGCGGCAGCCATGACAAGGGCGCGGAGAAGCCCGCGGACACGAACCAGTGCCACGACATTACCGTGTACTCGGCGATCGGACTGGCGGCGGGCGCCTGCTCGGGCAATGGCATTCTGCTCGACATCAAGGATCCGGTACATCCCAAGCGCGTGGATGCTGTGAATGATCCCAACTACTCATACTGGCACTCGGCGTCCTTCTCCAATGACGGATCGAAGGTGGTCTACACCGATGAGTGGGGCGGCGGACTAGGCGCGCGCTGCCGTCCGACCGACCCGAACAAGTGGGGCGCAGATGCGATCTTCAACCTCAAGGACGACAAGCTCAGCCTGGCCAGCTACTACAAGCTGCCCGCGGCACAAGGCGACACGGAGAACTGCGTGGCCCATAACGGCTCGCTTGTCCCGGTTCCCGGGCGCGACATCGAAGTGCAGGCCTGGTATCAGGGCGGCATTTCGGTCATGGACTTTACCGACGCGGCGCATCCGTATGAAATTGCCTACTTCGATCGCGGACCGATCGATCCGAAGACCTTAGTGCTGGGCGGCGACTGGTCGGCGTACTGGTACAACGGCTCGATCTACGGCTCGGAAATTTCGCGCGGACTCGATGTCTATGAACTGACACCGACGAAATTCCTGACGCAGAACGAAATCGACGCGGCCAAGACAGTTAAGGTATCTGAACTGAATGTGCAAAACCAGCAGAAGATCGAGTGGCCTGCGCAGCTGGTTGTGGCTAAGGCCTACGTGGATCAGTTAGCGCGGTCGCAGACTTTGCCCGCAAAACGAATCACTGCTCTACAAAAGGCGATCAGCAGTGCGGAGAAATCGCATATGAACGATAAGAAAGTGGCGAAGTTAAAGGGCATGGCACCGTCTCTCGACGCCAGCGCTACAACAGCGAAGACACCCGCTGATTCGAAACGGTTGACCGCTTTGGCGGACATCCTAAAAAATCCGGCAGCATGACCGTACAGCAAACTTAATGAAACCCCGCTCAGAAAGCCGTGAGCGGGGTTTCTCCGTTTAGCCACTTTCGAGACATTATTAGATTCTGCTGACACTAGACGATTTTCTGGGTCCCGCATAAAAAATCTGCCTTGACACATTCCTATATAGGCATATATTAGGAGAATGGCCCGAGCGGCAACAACAGCGGATGTCTTCAACGCAATCGCTGAGCCCCGGCGGCGCGAAGTGATTGGCGTGCTGGCCGATGGCAGGGAGTACGCAGTGGGTGAGGTAGTCCTCCGTTTGCGGATGTCGCAGCCGGCTGTTTCAAAGCACCTGGGGGTCTTGCGCAAGGTTGGAGTGGTATCGGTGATTAAGCGCGGACAACACCGGATGTACCGGTTGAATGCGGCCGAGCTGAAGCCAGTCCATGATTGGGTGAAGACCTTCGAGCGGTACTGGACGCACCAATTGGGTCAGATCAAGGAGCGGGCGGAGCGAAAGGCCCTGGAACGGATGATTTCAAAGCACAGCGGAACGAAGGAGGAGTAATGCCAACGAATATTCAGGAACAGGCAGTTCAGACGTTCGAGATTGTGAAGCATGAGGAGATTGCGGCACCGATCGACATTGTGTTCGAGACGATTCTGGAGCAGATGGGGCCTTTGAATTCGACCACGGAGCGACCGATGCCGATGAAGCTGGAGGCCTGGCCGGGCGGGCGCTGGTTTCGCGATCTGGGAGACAACGCGGGACATTTCTGGGGCGTGGTGCAGGCGATCAAACCGCCGTCGCTGCTCGAGATATCTGGGCCGCTGTTTATGTCGACGCCGGCGATCTCAAACCTCCAGTACCGGCTGACAGAGGAGGACGGATTAACGCGTGTCCGATTCGTGCATCGTGCGATGGGTTGGATTGGCGAAAGCGATCGTGGCGTAGATGCCGGCTGGACCGACCTGATCACCCGGATTCGCACGGCGGCAGAGAAGCGTGGGCGGTAGCCATGTGTCCGGTGTGTATCGCCACCGCGGCCGTGATCGCCGCGAGCGCCACCTCAACGGGCGGTATCTCTGCACTGGTGATGGGTAGGCTCCGCGGCCAGAGCAAAATGAACCAAGAACAACCAAAACAAGGAGTGAGACATGGAACACCTGACAGGGAATCTCGCAATAAAAACACCCCCGATCGTGTCGCGGCAGGAGTGGGAAGCTGCGCGCGAGCAGCTGCTGGTGAAGGAGAAGGAATTGACCCGCGCCCGTGACGCGCTGGCCGCCGAGCGCCGGCGGATGCCTTGGCTGGCCGTTGAGAAGGAGTATGAGTTCGACGGTCCTGCGGGCAAAGTAAGCCTGCTCGAATTGTTCGAGGGGCGCCGTCAGTTGATCCTCTACCGCGCCTTCTTCGAGCCCGGCGTGTTCGGCTGGCCCGAGCATGCCTGCCGCGGCTGCTCCCTGGGAGCCGACCAGGTCGCACACCTTTCCCATCTGAACGCCCGCGGCACGACGCTGGTGTTTGCCTCGCGCGCGCCGCAGGTGGACATCGAACGCCTGAAGGCGCGGATGGGCTGGGAGATGCCGTGGTATACCATCACCGACAGCTTCGATACGGACTTCAGCGTGGATGAGTGGCACGGCCACAACGTCTTCTTTCGCGACAGAGACGACCGTATCTTCCGCACTTACTTCATCAACAACCGCGGCGACGAGGCAATGGGGAGTACCTGGAGCTACCTGGACATGACTCCGCTCGGGCGCCAGGAGGAGTGGGAAGACTCGCCAGAGGGCTATCCCCAGACCCCGCCGTACAAGTGGTGGAACTGGCACGACGAATACGATGCCGCCTCGCCCGACCCGAGGTGGACAAAGGTAGTGGATAACGCTCTGGCGACGTAAAACCGCGACGACGAGTACGTGACGCCATGTGATCGCCGTGCCCTCCTATCCTTTCGCGTAGCTTGCGAAAGGATAGGAGCCTACTACGTGCTGGTCTTTTCTGTGGCATCGGCTCATAGTGCAGGATTCATTCTTCTTCCCGCACGCCGACGGTTATGTTGAGCGCGATGCAGCGCTGTTGATGCTTGCGGAAAAGCAAGAGGGCCGCTCACGCCGCATCACGGTGTATGCCGACAAGGCTTACGACACCAAGAATTTCATCAGCACGGTGATGGAGTTCAACGTGACGCCGCATGCTACCAGGAAAGACCAAGGCCGCACCAGCAACCTGGACCGCGGAACCACGCGCCAGCCCGGCTATGCCATCAGGCTGAGCCGCCGATGGCTGATCGAAAGGGATTCGGATGGCTGAAGCAAACCGGCCCGCTGCGCCAGGTCAAGCTGCGAGGCCTGGGGACAGGCGCGGCGCACAACCTCATCCGGCTACCGAAACTGATAGCTCAACCACCTGCAAGGCTCAGGGAACAGTGTGCCTGAACAACGGATGCAAGGCTCGGGGATGATTCCTGAGGCTCGCGAACCCTATAAACACCAGCGAGAACTGCATTTCAAACAGATCTCGAACGGGAAGAAACAAAAATCGCCAGGAAACACGCCGCAATCAGGCGAATTTCAACGAGCTCCTAGACGCTTCGCGCCACAATGGAGGAAACTATGCCTTTCCGGGAGAAGACCTATGAGCATTGCAACCAAACGAGGCGACGGCGGACAGACTGGGCTAGCAGGCGGTATCCGCGTCTCCAAAGCGGATCTTCGTGTCGAGTCCTACGGGGCCGTCGACGAGTTGAACACACATCTCGGTTTTGCCCGCAGCATCTGTCAGAACAAGGAGATTGCCGCGTGGACCGAAGATATCCAGCGGACGCTCTTTCGCGTTGGGTTCGCGCTGGCGACACCACCCGAAAGCAAAAAGAATCCGCCCGTCATTTCGACCGAAGACGTGGATAAATTGACCGATCTTGTCCACAGGATAGAGGCAACCGACGGCATTCTGGCGGACTGGTCACTTCCTGGAGGCCACACGGAGTCGGCAGCCTACGAGATGGCACGTACGGTCTGCAGACGGGCCGAACGCAGCGCCGTACGCTTCGTCGAGAACGGCGGCACAGTCGAGGCGGAGGTCCTTGCCTATCTAAATAGGCTTTCCGATGTAATCTGGCTCTTTGGTCGCCTCATTGAACATAATGCCGGCGTCGACACGCGCCTGCGCGACGAGAGTAAAGCCGGTCCCAAATTCTCTAGGGCGTGGTAGGTCATCCAATGAATCAGGCTCTTCCATTCAATGAGGTCGACCGGCAGGTCCACGGATCAACCGGCTATTCCGATCAACATCGTCCTAGGTGATGAGCTCTCCGCTTCGCTCTCTGCCGCCGTAAAAAGCAGACTTCGAACGTATGCGCAAAGATCTCGAGGCCAAGCTTTCGAATCAGATCGCCCAACACATGATCGCTCAGCACATCGGCCGCAACGGCCCGGTCATCTCATTACGCGAGGCTGGCTTTACGATAGCGGCTCGGCCAGCCCGCATCCCGGTTCGATGGGTAGTATCAACTTCATCGCCGCAGTCTTCCGCCCCACTCCTTACGATGTCCGTATAGAGGGCCACACAGACAACGTTCCCGTCCACACCGATCAGTTTGCCTCCAACTGGAAGCTCTCTGCAGCACGTGCCACTCGTATTTATCAGGGGTTTTGCCTTCCAGCCAGGACGACTGGCTGCCGCCGGATTCGCCGAGTATCACGCTGTGGCGGGGAACGACACTCCTGAAAGACGGGGCCAAACCGGCGCGTGGACACTATCTTGTTACCGTACGTCAACGGAGTGGCGCAAACCGACGCATCGGCAGCGCTCACTCACTTGACCTCAGCGATCCAAAGCGACCCGGCAGGACATAGCGGTTCTATAGTAAAACAGTCCAGCCGCCTCCTGGCGCAAGGCCTCTGGCCGCGATTCCTTGAGGATTATGATGGGAGATGAATGTCTCCCGCTTCTCAACCAGACAGGGCCAGCCCCGGGCCATCAACCGCAGAAGCCCATTACTATGATGCCGTCGATAGCCTCGCCACGGGCGATCTTCCCACCGCTATTGCCGGCTTTCGGGCCAGTCTTGCTGCTGACCCCGCGTATGCTGACGCCGCCCATGGCCTGATGCATGCGCTTAAGACCGCCGGCGAGTTCGACGAAGCAGTTGTTATCGCCCAGAACCTCATTGCCGCAGACCCCGACGACGTTCTCGCGCATACCACCCTCTCTATCCTTTATCAGCACCAGGGAAAGATCTCTGAAGCCGAAGCGGCGGCCACACGCGCGAAGCTGACGGGGTGGAAAAAGCAGTTACGGGAACAGAAAGAAATAGAAAGCCGGGCATGAGGCGCGTCTCTTTTCTTCCCCTGCGAGCTTCCTCACACGGTTTGTCAGCGCGTCTCCGCACTCTCTATACGCGGCTGGCAGAAGCCTACGGACCGCAGCAGTGGTGGCCTGCGAAGACACCCCTGGAAGTCATCATCGGCGCATACCTCACGCAAAATACCACCTGGGCATCCGTCGAAAAATCTATCCAGAACCTTGACGCGCACTGTTTGCTCTGCGTCGACGGCCTGCGCCGGGTATCGGAGGAAGAACTGCGCATCCATATCCGGCCCTCCGGATATATGACGCGCAAGGCCACTGCCATCAAAGCTTTCATCGTCTTCCTTGACAGCTACTACGAAGGCTCGCTCGAAAATCTGATGGAGGAGTCGCCGGAGATAGCCCGGCCCCGGTTGCTCGCGCTGCCGGGGGTGGGCCCGGAAACGGCTGACGCTATCCTGCTCTATGCCTTCGGGCACCCGGCCATGGTGGTTGACGAGTATCTGCGGCGGGTCGTCACTCGTCACCGCCTGCTACCGGCCTCGGCCAAATATACGGATATCCAGCAAGCCGCCGTTGCCGCCTTCGATGGCGACTCTCCCGCGACACGCAAGCAACACTATAGTGAATTCCACGCCGTCATCGTCGAGGTAGGAAAACGCCACTGCAGGCGCGTTGCCAGGTGCGAGGGCTGTCCGCTAGCCTTCGATCTACCCAATGCGCCGATTGTATGACGACTCTCTACGTTGCCACCACGAATCCTGGCAAGCTGCGTGACTTCACCGTAGCTGCTGAAGCAGAGGGCATTGCCATTTATCCGTTGCCGGGACTTAAGGATATTCCTGCTTCGGCCGAAGACGAGCCTGACTTCGAGGGCAACGCGCAAGTGAAGGCTGTCCACTACAGCCGATTCCTGCCCGGCGAGATTGTCCTCGCTGACGACTCCGGGCTGGAAGTCGATGCACTGCGTGGCGAACCTGGAGTCCGTTCGGCTCGCTATGCCGACGATGCGGGCTTCGTAACTGATACAGGCACAAATACCGATGAGCGGAATAACCAATATCTACTCGCTCGGCTCAAAGGCGTGTCGGGCGAGGGGCGCAGTGCACGGTATCGGTGCGTTCTGGTCGCCGTGCGGGGGGGAGAATGTCTCCTAACCGCTGAAGGCACGGTGGAAGGCGAAATCCTCATTGTTCCACGCGGCGCCGGGGGCTTCGGCTACGACCCTCTCTTTTATCTGCCTGAGCTCGGGCAAACCATGGCCGAGATTGACCTCGCGACGAAACATTGGCTTAGCCATCGCGGCCAGGCGCTGCGCGCTCTCATGGCAAAAATGCGCGACAGTCAGCGATCTGCTGGTACGGCGGTTCTCCAACGAACGCCTTCGGATAACGGCCCTTCATAGCGGCTTCGAGAAAGAACACGTTGTTCATCGCGTGATGAGCTTCCTTATTCAGCCTCGCAGAGGAAAGGGTTCCCCTCCCCAGTTTTTTGCTATCCTCGTGTAAATCATTCATTCTGCTGGGATTTCATGCCGAGCGCTGGCGCTACATCATTGATTCTAAATGATCTATTGGTGTATCCTTTGTTTTCTATTACCTGCGGACGATACCTCATAACAAATAACTTGCCTCGTCGTCATTGATTGCAAAGGGCTTACGCTTTCTCTCGGATACGCATTGCACCAAACGCAAAGGGTCGCTCGCGATCCGTCTTTCTCTAGTTCTATTTGAGCAGGTTAAGGAAAATAGACGCCAAATTTCGGGGTCACTAACTCACATGCCCCGAGTCGGGCCAATTTCCAGATGTTCCCACCGCTCGGGAGTTCGTCGGTTTGCTCAACACTGCGCGTTCTCAATTACCAATCGAACTTCATCTTGTCGCAAACGACCAAACGTCCGAGGAACCGTTAGCTGTCGTCAAGGGCGGACAGTCAAATTCGGCCTAGCCGACGTTCGCGGCTTCGCGTTGTCGCGAGGCGGCGGAACTGGGGTGTCATACGACGGATTTAGGGTGTTTAATCACCGATGGGCTCTGTACGGAAAGGGAGTTGTGAATGAACAGCGTACAAATCGAGCAGAAGAGCTATGAGATGCCCCCGCAGGAGGGGATGAGCATCGCGCATTTTCTCACCGTCGCCGAGATCGAGCGATCGGCTCGCTACTACGAAACGGTCTTTGGCGCTCGCATTCTGAGCCTGGGTGATGGCAACGCTCCTGGGTATCTTCAGCTCGCGAATATCTGGATGATTTTGAACGTCGGGGGTGGGCCGACACCGGACAAGCCGACGGTAACGCTCAGCGTTCCTGACCCGAATCACATCAACAGCTTTATGAATATCCGCGTTGCGGATATTCAAGCGTGCTATGAACTATGGAAAAGTCGAGGGGCCGAGTTCATCACGGAACCGTTGGAGAAGTACGGCGAGTGGCGCTGCTACATCCGCGATCCCGACGGTTATCTTATCGAGGTCGGACAGAGCACCACCCTCACGTATGGTTAACGCTCGGCCCGAGTAGGATGCAGATTCAAGCATTTACGAAGCGCCGCTTAGTGACTAACAGTGAGTCTGTCGAGCGTCTCGCTTAGGGTCTACCTGCGGACTCGTGCGAGTCAATGTCTCAATTGCCCAGATCGGTCTCGAGAACTTAATGCTGTATCTGAAGCGCCCAGGTGGAGAGATGGTCAGGGCGCACAGCTCTGCGGGCGCTTCGGGTACAGCGACTTGACGGAAGGGGCTATCCTGGGAGAGCCGCGTATGGATTTCTATGCTGGTCAGGTTGTTCGGGGCGGCCGTTCGGGCCTTGAGGGAGTGGCTGAAGACGAAGCAATCTACCGGCATGAGTACGTGGATGGCTCACTCACATCCCGCAAGCGCATTCAAGTGGCGACAGTGGCTACGGCTAATAAGATGGCGCGCATGGCCCGGACGGTGCTGACCAAGGAAGAAGCGTATCGCCCGCCCCTATTGCCAGAAACTACCTGCGCCTGAAGGCGAAGGCTCCAACACATCCCGGTAGACTGTGGTTGGTTTAGAGACCAAGGTCAGTGGGAAGGTAGGAGGCCGCTCAGAATCTGCAGACACGTTGACGACATTGGCAGGTGCGCTTACTTCGGACTTTCGGAATCATCAGGGCGTTGCAAGTAACCGCATCCGTCAATGTGCTTTCGTGGGGTGCGAGAGTTTTTGCCTACTCAGTCTCTTCGAATCCAGGCAGAATGCGGGCTTCCGCCCCGAACTTGTGGTAGCCGCCGAAAGTTACGTCGTTGATCATGGTTTCGAAGTAGCTGTACAGGCTGAAGACCATGCCCCACTCGTGGAGTTCGCGCTCAGAGCGGCCGCGGGAGATCTCCACGCTCCGCTGGGGACAGATATAGGTCTTGCCGCCCAGTTCCTCCGGGCCATACTCGACCATGACCTGCGACCGGATGAGGGGAACGTCAGGGTCCCGTTCTTCGTCGAGATCTGCATTGATCACGATCCGCATGATGGCCCCGGTGTCGGGGTTGAGTGCGAATTCGCCGTAGGTGTCGGCCTTGTTTTGGTAGAGAGTGGTCCCGTCACCTTCAGGAAGGCAGCAATACGCGACCTCGGGCGCGATATTCGTGCTGGCAGCTCTGTAGGAGAACACCGCCAGATCTCCGTATTTGCCGCGCTCCCAGCGCTTCCAGCTGAGGGTGCTTGGACTAGTAGCGGCGGCCGTCAGCACGTAGGCAAGAATGGGACCGAACGTGCCCCTTGTTTCAAGATCGCGTGCTCGAGCCACGGCGACGCGGCGTTTGCCGAGTTTCTGCTTTTTCTCAACCACCTCGTTCCCGTTTCGATAGAGAACTGTCGCGTGCTCCGAGGTGCCAAAGTGGAGAGTCTGGTCCTGGTGCGGCATCTTCCAGATCTCGTTGTCGCGTTTCGGAGCCTCTTCGAAGCGCACCGTGCCTCTTAAGGCATAGAAGTCGGGCAGTTTGGGAATGGCATTCTGCAGGTAGTCGAATGTTCGCCGGAGAATAGCGCGCTGCTCCTCCACCGGAGGCAGCGGGCGATTCACAATTTCGTCGGTCGGGGGTGCGAGCGCGAACGACAAATCGGCATCCGCCGTCAGTGCCTGGCGTTCCCGTTCGCTGCGGATCTCGCTCAACAGAGCATCGAGCCGCAGCGTGCTCAGCCGTTCGGTCAATTCGAGATTCGCCAACTTTCGCGGCAGCTCGGTCTGCGAATGCACCAGTTCCTCAAGCTGTGCAACGGTGACCTTTTCTGTCCCAGGCCGGGGATTGTCGAAATACACAGGTTCGTTGTAGTAGCCTGTGGGAGCGCGGACCGTCAGAGCCGGACGAGCCACCTGGACACGAAGGTCGTGGAATTCGTCCATCTGGTAGGTGTGCGGGGGATTGAAGGTGAGAGTGTAGAAGCTCCGCTCTTCTTCGAGACAGCGCTCGATGTCTCGATCCAGGTCGCCCGACGAGTCCAGCACCAGGCCTCCTGTGTGCGTCGCGATCACCTGGAGCGCCATTTTCGCCGGTTGCCTGTCCTTTTGCGACCGGGACGTTTCGAGGTAGTCACGATAATTAAATGACTGGTCTGGATTCGGCCACACGTTAACGTTGTCCAGCGTGATGCGCGCTTCGCGTAGCCGTGCAGACAATTCCGTTGCTTCGTCGAAGCCGATGTCGCCGCCATTCACAGGCCAGCCCGGACTGATCCACACGGTGACTTTGCGGCCTGTAATCTCCCTCTGATCGATGGCAATCGAGCCCAGGGCGCGCAGAGAGAGCGGGTTGGGCTGCGAGCTGCCCTCCAATGAGCGAAGTAAATTGGGTTCATCATTTCGACCCGATCTCCACACGATTCGCGGAGATTTGTGCTGCTCCACCTCTTGGGCCAGCAGATTTCCATCCCGCGTTGGCTTCGAGGACGATAACAGCCCGTCGCGCGTGAGCCGGTAGAGGAAACATGAGGAATCCAGGCGGCCGTTATTGCGCCGCAGGAAATGAACCATCGCACTTTCAGTCCGCGTGAGCTGCTGGGGCGAGAGATTGACGGTGTCGAGGACGAAGATTAGTTCGGACGCCGCCGCCAGAGAGTTGTGCAGGGTGCGAATCCGTGCTGGTTGGTCGTTATCGAGAAGAGTAAAATCCCGGGGCGCGAGGTCCGAAACCGGGTCCCCTGCCGCATCTGTCACGACGACGTCAATGGCGAAGAGGCCATTGCGTTCAGCGGAAATTGCGGCGCCCAGGGGTGCGAGCGGCTTTTGCGCAACGGACGGATCTCGCAAAGGCGGGGTTTGCCCGCCTGCCCCGCCAGTCGTAAGAACTATCATGCCTACGAGAAAAGCCGTGCGCTGCGGGTTGGGTCGATTCACCACGATTCCACGTGCTCTGGGAGGCTCGCAACGACCATAACCGGCGCATCTTCCGCGAGGGTTGCAGCGAGTCACGAGAAGCGATGCAAAGACAAAGCCACGCATGCGCCCCCCGTAAATACTGACGGTTTCCGCTCACTACCGGTTTCCTCGCAGGCAGATTCAGTAAGGGATCGTAACCGCAATGTTTCCCTAGAAACACCAATTCGAAGAAAGTCAGGTGTTTTAGGCTGCAACTTCAACAACGCGAAATCCCAACTTGGCGCGCTTCCATTTGAGTTGTCCGATCTGTCTCTCGCGGTGTTGGTCCCCGCACAATTTTGCTCCAGAGTCGACGTGTTTCATCCCGTAGCAAAGCATACGGTAGGTCAATCGCGTCAGCTTGGCGGTCATGGCTCTGATCGCAACTGGGGCGCCGAGCTTGGTTCTGAATGGGCCAAACTGCGCTCCCAGATAGGTGCTTACCCGTAACGTGCTGGCTGCCATCCACAAAGCAAACTTGCACGATTGTTCGTGGGCAGCCGACCTTTTCCCAAGACCTTGTCGCCACTGATGCGATTGTCCGGACACAGCCGCAGCCAGGAAACGAAGTGGTCCTCGTCTTTCCATTTTGCTCCTATCCCATCCGGCTTCGCTGAGGATGGTCGCCGCGGTTTACGACATCGATGCCGTCAACCTGGGTGAGGTCGTACCGGTGATGCGAAACAATTCGGCACGCAAGGCGAACCCTGGCTTATTCCCTTTCTTCCTCACAAGTCGTCCCTTCCGCATCTCCTTGGGCAGACTAGCTACCTGGCTCTGATCTTCCGGCTGTTGGAGATACTGCTCGAGCTGGCGATCACACTCTGTGATCTGCTGCCTGGCAAAACTCATAACCTGCCTGCTCTTGCTTCAGCACGAACAGTAAGTCTTCTTGCCAGTTGCCCTCCAGATACCGCAGGATTTGTTCTTCGCTCGCCTTCACCCGAGGATCCCACAACGCAGCCAGTCTATGGGGATCGCGTTCGCCCGTTGGATGGCGGGCCTGTCCGGTCACTCCGCTGACATCGCTCATACATTGGCCAACTGGATATTCGTCTGCGTCAGCGCCTTCTGTATCCGTTGGATGTGTGAGACAGCTGCCCGTGTAAGGTCGTGGCGCTGCCGCCAGTAGGTGCGCATCGTTCCTGGCTGATAACATGCAAGCCATGAATAAACTTGCACCGTTCCTCTGGTTCAACGACAACGCCGAAGAAGCCGCCGAGTTCTATCTGAGCGTCTTCCCGCACGCCCGCAAGCTCGATGAGCTGCGTTCCAAAGGCGTCGGTCCATGGCCCGTAGGCAAAATTGCCACTATCACGGTCGAGCTCGAAGGGCAGGAGATGGTCTTTCTCAACGGCGGCCCCGCGCACCAGCTCAACCCCGCCTTCTCGTTCTTCGTCCGTTGCGACTCCCAGGAAGAGATCGACACCTACTGGGACAAGTTGATCGAGGGGGGCAAATCCATGGCCTGCGGCTGGCTCACAGACCGCTTCGGCCTATGCTGGCAGATTGTGCCGTGCAATATCGGCGAGCTGATCAGTCACTCCAAAGCCATGGAAGCCATGATGGGGATGATCAAGATAGACCTGCCCGCGCTGGAAGCCGCCGCGAGAGAGAACTGAAAGCCCATCTACCCATTTCCAGTCATAGCGTTTGCTGCTTTGAGACTGGTGTGAGGATGTTGCCTATGTCAGGATCTCTTTAATAATGAGCGATTTTCTGTCCTTTTGTGGGCGACTAACGCGATCGGCCAGGTGTCCAATTTTTGTCATTTAATGTAGCTCGGGGCGACCATCGTCGATCGTAACGCATGGACTTCAACTATGAGGTGACTCGTGTCCATTTGCTCAACTAACCCGGTCGGGCCGAATCGATCTGCACATCCTTGTCGAAGTGTGTTGCGGAATGGTCAGCGGATGCGGAACAGTTCGATGAAGTATTGGCCGTGAACTGATTCACGCTTGTCGGCTGCAGATAACGCGAAGACCTCCAGCCGTACATGATCGCCGAAGCACTCATCGAAGCCGATCGATTTGCCCCCCGTTCGTAGCTAATTAAAATGTCCGGTTTGTTGAGTTTAGCCAGCAGCCGTCGTAGCTGTGGCAAAGTGGGAATCCCGCGTAGTTTGCGGGATTTCCAAGTGAGGTGGGAAAGTCCGCTTTTGGACTTTTCCCCGGAGCGTCTTTTCCACAGCTTGCGCGGCCGAAGTTGTCGTGATCGGCGTGCCCTGGCTGGTGTAATGCACCAGCCGCCGTGGCCCATGAGTGATGCTCAGAGTGCCGTCCAGATGCTGGTGAGCGATGACCTTGCAGCCAGTCAATGTGCCACGCCAGCTCACCTTGTCGATCTGCAAGGTCAGGTTCTGAACGCTGACAGTGTTGTCGCGGGCTACGGTGCGCTCGAACTGCAGCGACAAGATCAGGTCCAGATTGCGCCGTGGGCTGGCCGTAAAGGCCGTGCCGCGCTGGGCAGCGGGTACCTGAAAGCGGCGGTTGAATTCGGCTACATAGTGCGCGTGCAGGAAATGATTTGCCTCTGCGAGGGTGGTGATTTTGTGCAAGCGCAGTTCTTGCGGCAGCCGGCCCTGCCAAGTTCCGAAGTTGCGTTCCGAGCGGCCACGCGCTTGTGGCGAGTAAGCCGGAATCATCTGCACGCCGAGATCGCGCAGAGCCCTTCCTAGCTGCGTCACTGGATGCGGATCTACCTTGCCGCCGGCCTTGGGAGTAAGCCAAAAATGGCTGCCCCGGTCCGAGTACAAGGCGCAGAACAGCCCCTTGCGTTCGACGACCTCGCGTATCGCCGCCATGACCGTAGCGGTCGATTCCTCCTCCACCAGCTGCGCGTAATAGATCTCGCTGGTGGCATCATCGAGAATCACGATCAGGTCGTACCAGCGCTCATCCTGAAACCACTGATGGCGGCTGCCGTCTATGTGCAACAGCATGCCCGGTAACGGCCGCCGTTCGCGCCGTCGGCGGTGGACACCACGTTTGCGCCCCTTGGCTACCAGCCCGGCGCCCTGCAGGGCAAGCTTTACCCAGGTGTAGCTCCATTCGATCCCATGCTCCTCGCGCAGCTTCTCGTGGAAGTGGCGCACGTTCAGGTCGAAATACTTCTCCCGATAAAGCCCCAGCATCCGCTCGACTTGTTCCATGGGAACACGCCTGACGCTGGGCTTGCCCCGTCGCCGATCCATCAGACCGTCGTAGCCCTCTTCTTCATAGCGCTCCCGCCAGCGTCGCATCTGTCGATCACTGATCCCCAGGATCTCGGCTGCCTGCCACCAGTTGATCTTCTTCGCCATGGCTCGCAATATCACTTCCTGCGTCTTCATCGTCCGCTCCACTGCGGCCCTCGGATAGTTCTCCATGCTCCTCTGCATGGACTCATCCTCGCCGCCCGCTAAGCGGACATTTCATGTGCTAACTCGACCGGACATTTGATGTGTCAACGACAATCGATTTGCCACCCCTTGACAATCGATAGTCGAGTGTCTACTATTACCCCTCATTGAGGGTCGAACGTCTTCCATGAAAAAAGAGAGACAACGCACGGCCGTTCTCCAAGGCACGCTGGACATGCTCATCCTGCGGACACTTCTTTATGGAGCTGCGCATGGTCACCAGATCGGAAAACACATTCAGCGAACTACGAACGACTTCCTGCAGATGCAGCATGGTTCTCTCTATCCCGCATTGCATCGCCTGGAGGAAAGAGGTTGGGTCGTCTCGAAATGGGAGACAGCCCCGGATCGAAATCGGGAATTCAAGTATTACCGACTTACGGAACCAGGCAGAAAACAGCTTGTAGTCGAAGAATCGCAATGGAAGCAGATGGCGGAAGCGGTGGCGCGCGTGATGTGGCCAGCCGCTGAGGAGAGCTGATATGCAATGGTGGCAGGTCAGGAAACGGGATGCGGACCTGGTGCGGGAACTCGAGTCTGACCTCGAACTGGAAGAAGAAGAGCAGCGGGAACGTGGGCTATCGGCAGAAGAAGCTCGCTATGCGGCGCGACGTGCTTTCGGCAACTCGACCTTAATCAGGGAACAGACTCACGAGTCCTGGGGCTGGACGCCATTCGAACGTTTCTTGCGGGACGTCCGCTATGCATTGCGGCAACTGCGGAGATCGCCCGGCTTCACCTTAACCGCAATATTGATTCTCGCTCTAGGAATTGGCGCGGTTACATCGGTCTTCAGTGTGATCAATGGGGTTCTACTCAAACCGTTCGCCTTTTGCCAACCGGATCGCCTCGTCGTAATGCGCGAGGCGGTATACGAAGAACGTAACGAGCGAACGGCAGTCCCCGACAATTACCGTCATTTTCTGCGCCTGAAGAACACTGCGACGACGCTCGAAGACGCCGCCATCTTTGCTCAAAGGGGATTGAGCGTTTCACCGAATGGCGATCATCCCCGCATCGTCGGCGCAGTCCTGGCTTCTCCCAACCTGCTTCAATTGCTTGGAGTGAAGTCCATGCTGGGCCGGAATTTCACAGACGCCGATGCCCAGAAAGGCGCGGCGGATGTCGTTGTATTGAGCTATGTGGGCTGGCAGACGTTCTTCGCGGGCGACCCGAAGGCGGTCGGACAAACGCTCCGGATTGGCGGCGAGCCTGTCACCATCATTGGCGTTTTGCCGCCTGGCATGCGATTTCCGCAGATCGCATTGGCGCCAAAAACCGCCTTCCAGGAGAGTGTGCACGATGCCCTGCTGTTTCAGCCGCTGATACCGAGCGAACGCGACCTTAAAGCAGATATGGGCAACTTCGATTACAAGGCAATTGCCCGACTCAAGCCCGGTGTGACTCTTGCGGGGGCAAGCGCCGAACTAGATGCGCTGCAGAAGGCATACACCCTCTCTGCGCGTCTGCCCCTTCATTTTGGAATTGCGCTGACACCTCTGACGAAGGATGTGGCCTCAGGTGTCAGGGGCGCGCTCTGGCTATTGTTCGCGGCGGTCGGCGCAGTACTGTTGATCGGGTGCGTGAACCTGGCAAATCTGCAACTTACGCGAGCAGTCAACGCGGGGCGGGAGACCGCGGTGCGCGCCGCGCTGGGCGCAAGCAGGGCTCAGCTAGTCAGGTCGCGCCTCATCGAGAGCCTGGTGTTGGCGTTGATCGGAGGCGCGGCCGGAGCGGCGCTTGCCTTCGCCGGCGTGCGGCTGTTGCTTGCGCTCGTGCCGGCCAACGTTCCGCGTCTCGACGAAGTGCAGGTAAGCCTGCCCGTGCTGGCATTCGCCGCCGGCTTGTCGATCGTGGCGGCAATCGTCTTCGGCACGTTGCCCGCCCTGCGTTCTCTGCGGGTTCCTCCGCAAGCCGCGCTGCAGGCAAATTCCGCACGCGCAGCCAATACGCGGGAAGGCCATCATACGCGCAGCGTAATGGTGGGGGCGCAGGTGGCTTGCACAGTGGTTCTGCTCATCGTCACTTCTCTTATGTTGCGCAACTTTTCGAATCTGATGCACCAGAACCGCGGCTTCGATTCCAGCCACATCACAATCGCTCAGGTCGACTTGTTTGCGCCGCAATACGGCGACTTCTCGACGAAGGCCAATACGGTGAAGCACGCCTTCATCGACCGCGCCCTTGCGTCTCTTGGTCAACTGCCCGGGGTGCAGTCGGTGGCTCTCACCAGCGTAGCGCCGATGACCGGCGAAACGTGGGTGGATAATCTCTTCCGTCCGGATCATCCCGTACCTGCCGGGAAAGAGCCGATGATCAATGTGCGCTGGATCAACCCCGACTATCTGCCCACTATGCGGAGTCCACTCGTGGCGGGACGCAACTTTACAGCCGCTGATCGCGCCAATCCTTATGTGGCGCTCATCTCGGAAAAAACCGCCCGCGAAGGCTTCCCCGGCGAGAACCCCGTCGGACGCACGATAACCAACATTGTTCCCGATGATGATCACCGGGTCACGGTGATCGGAGTCGTGGCAGATGCGCGCATTAACGGTCTCAAGGACAATGCCGCCGTGGTCTATCTGCCTTACTGGGCCTTCACCCCATGGACGCTGTCATTCCTGGTGCGGAGCTCGCAGCCTAGTGATGCTTTGATTCCCGAGATGCGGCGCGCGATCTGGCAGATCGATCCGCAGGTCGCCATTCCCACGCTCAAGTCGATGGATAACCAGGTCAGTGATTCCGTAGCAACAGACCGCTTTCAGGCCCTGGTGTTGACGAGCTTTGGCGCGGCGGCCCTGCTGTTGGCACTGCTGGGCGTCTACGGCGTACTCGCGTACTCGGTCACGCTGCGCCAGCAGGAGCTCGGCATCCGCATCGCGCTGGGCTCCGGCAAAAGCGCGCTGATTCGTCTGGTGCTGCGCCAGGCTGCATATTCGGTTCTGGCGGGCACAGTTATCGGATTGGCGCTGGCCTTTGTTGCTCTGCGCTGGGTGCGCAGCCTGCTCTATCAGACACCGGTCATGGACCCGCTTGCCATTGGCGGCAGCGTCCTGCTGCTCCTGGCAGCGGCCACAATTGCGGCAATCGTGCCCGCCCGCCGCGCAGCTTCCATCGATCCCATGCGCGCGTTGCGAAGTGAATGACGCGGAAGCACCGACTACCGGCAAATCCGGGCCGAAATCAAGGAGAGCTGAGATGAAGTGGTGGCAGATCAGGAAACGAGATGCGGACCTGGAGCGGGAACTCGAGTCTGACCTCGAACTGGAAGAGGAAGAGCAGCGGGAACGCGGCTTGTCACCAGAAGAGGCCCGCCATGCCGCCCTGCGCGCTTTCGGCAATCCAACCGTGATTCGCGAGCAGACTCGCGCTATCTGGAGTTGGAACATGGTGGAGAATCTCCTTCGAGATCTAAGGATCAGTATCCGCACTCTATTCCGGTCGCCTGGCTTTTCAAGCATCGCAGTTCTCGTGATGGCGTTGTGCATCGGCGCTACAACGTCGCTGTTCACGGTAGTGCGGTCGGTTCTGCTTAGGCCGCTTCCCTTTCGTGATCCGAATCAGCTGGTGATGATCTACGAGCATTTCCGCGACCCCAGCATGAATGCCCAGCAATTCAACTACAACGCCGTTGCTCCAGCCGACTACTACGATTGGCGCGCGCAGACCCACGGCTTTGAAGACATGGCGGCGTGGCGCTGGTGGCAATTCAACCTGACCGGGGAGCAGGGAGACTTGCCGGAACTGGTAAACGCGGCCGGCGGGAGCTGGAACCTGTTTCCGCTGCTGGGAGTGCATGCAGTCATCGGACGGACGTTTAACGAGAGCGAAGATCGTCTGGACAGAAACGCCGCCATGCTTACGTGGAATCTCTTCGAGCGGCGGTTCGGTGGGGATCCGTCTATTGTAGGCAGGCAAATCCATCTCGACGGAGAGCCATACACGGTAGTGGGCGTGCTTCCGAAGTGGTTCGCCTATCCCGACGCGAAGATGCAGGTCTGGGTTCCATATGCGTCGGGGTTACCCCCTGGGATGCTGCAACATCATGACTTTCACTTCAGCCATGTGGTAGCCCGCTTGACGCCGGATGTCAACCTGGCAGTCGCCCTGGGCCAGGTGGAGGCGGTGCAGTACAGGCTGCATATGCTGAACCTGAATGCGCCGGTGGCCGAGGACGTAGCATCTAGGACTCTCACCCAGGATCTCGCACGAAATGTGAAGAAGCCATTGATGACCCTGCTGTGCGCGGTGGCCTGCATGCTGCTGATAGGCTGCCTGAACGTGGCCAACCTGATGGTGGCGAGGTCCGCCGCGCGGCAGAAGGAAATTGCCATTCGCAGCGCCCTGGGAGCGCGGAGGATGACCCTGATACGCGAGCAAATAATGGAGGGCCTGCTGATCTCTATTGCCGGCGGCGTGACCGGAGTGCTGTTGTCGCTGATGGCAACGAATTACCTGGTCAGCACGTGGAGGGACCTCCCCAGCGTGCAGAGTATCCACGCCGACGGCGTAGTGCTGGTATTTGCGTGCGCGCTCATCATTGCGACGGCCCTGCTGGCAGGCCTGCTGCCGGCGATCTTTTCGACAGGCGACGGTTCGATCGCGGCGCTGCAGTCTTCGTCCAGAAGTACAGTAGGCAGCCAGTCGCGCGCGGCGCTGCGCAAGACTCTGCTTACGGCAGAGATCACGACGACGGTGGTCCTGTTGGTTGCTGCCGGCCTTCTGCTCAAGAGCTTCTGGCGGCTGCGGACAACGGAAGTGGGCTGCGCGACCGACAACGTACTGACGATGGGCTACAGCCTTCCCGCAAAGAAATACGACAGTCCCGAGAAAGTGAACGCATTCAACGAAGCGCTGCTGGACCGGGTGCGCGCCATGCCGGGTGTCCGCGCAGCAGCGCTAGGGTCGATGGTGCCCGGAGCAGGAGCCGGCGAGGACGATGACTTTACGATTACCGAGCATCCACCGATCGCGCACGGCGCGGCGCTGCCCGACGCACTCTACCGGGGGGCCGACCCCGGATACTTCAGCGCATTGCAGATCCCGCTACTCAACGGTCGCCTCTTTACCAGGGATGACCGTGCCGGCCATCCAAAGACAGTCATCATCAGCCTCCAGTTGGCACGGGAGTATTTCTCCGGGGAAAGCCCGCTGGGCAAGCACCTCCACGTCGCTGCGGGCGGTGACGTCGATTACGAAATCGTCGGGGTTGTCGGCGACACACTGCATCAGGTGGATCAGCCGAGCAGGCCGACCATGTACTTGCCCGTTCTCAGCGGAGACATACATGGGGGTGTGACTCTGGTGGTGCGGACGGCGTCTGATCCACTCGCATTTTCCGTTCCCGTCCAGAAGAAGATTGCGGAGCTCGATCCGGAGCTGTCGGTTTCCGATGTGCTTACCATACCGCAGATCATTGAACGATCACTGGGCAATGCCAGCCTGATCGCGAGCCTGGTGCTGGCCTTCGCAGTGCTGTCGCTCATGCTGGCGTCCATCGGGTTGTACGGAGTCCTCTCTTACCTGACGACCCAGCGCACCGGTGAGATCGGGGTTCGCATGGCGCTTGGCGCACAACGCTCCGAGGTCGTACGCCTGATGTTGGGCGACGGCCTGCGGCCAGCGCTCCACGGGCTGCTGCTCGGCCTTGCAGCGAGCTCCGTAGCGGTACACCTAATCCAATCGATGCTCTATGAAACTAAGCCGCTCGATCCGGCGATCTTTGCGACTGTGGCTGCAACGCAGCTGATGGTGGCAGCGCTGGCCTCCTTGGTTCCGGCGTGGAGGGCGTCGCGGATCGACCCTATGCAGGCTTTGCGAACGGAATAAGCTGATGTTCCGCGAATTTGAAGAATTCTCAATTGATGCGTAATCGCCAATGCGCGGTTCTGCGTTGAATGGTCCTGGAAACGCGACTCGCCCTGTTGTCATGGACTGAGATTCGATCTGATCTGTGCGACTGCAAAATTGTCGAAAACCTCATTCCTCCGTTTGGACGAGGATCGATTCGCTCAAGTCGAGTTCGCGCTCGATGCGCCGCAGCACGGAATCATTGATACGGCCTCCATTGCGTAGACGGATCGCCGTCTCGCGTTCAACCCGCAATGCTTCCAGCGATACTCCAAGATAACGCTCGTGCTTGGATGCGGCGCGCTTCCAGCTCTTCGCAGTCCGGTCCGGCTCCACCAGCCAGACCGAGGAAACGGATGGGAGACGGCAGAGTGAGGCCCTGCAGCACCAGGGTGACAAAGATCACGCAGAAGGTCAGGAAAACGATCATATTGCGATGAGGGAAAGGCGAACCGTCCCGTAACACAGTGGGAAGGGCGAGAGCGGCCGCAAGGGGAAACGACGCCGCGCATGCCCGTCCATCCGATCACGAAGCTCTGACGAGCTTCTGGGGGAGTCTCGTTCTGATGTTGGAACTGCGTCCGGATCCAATAAGTCAGACGCGCGCCCGGAAAGACCCATGCCAGCCGCAGCAGGATGAGCAACACGCTGAAAACAGCGCCGTAGAGAAGGAGCGTCGAGGGACGATAGCTGTGAATGGAGGCGCGAACTATGGGAAATTGAAGGCCGATGAGAACGAATACAAGTCCGTTAGGAATGAACGTGAACGATTGCCAGAAGGACCAGGCTCCGAGGCGAACCGTGGGGCGAGAAGAGACGGGCGCTGCGCTGCGAGAGAAACAATCCGCAACTGCCAACGGCCAGCACTCCCGAGGCATGAGCGGCCTGCGCGGCCAGGTAGGTTGCGTAGGGAACGAGGATGCTGATGGTGACTTCAATCGGGCCATCGTCAATGCGGCGTTCGAAGTGGTCGACAAACCAGCCGATGGCAAGGTCGATGGCGATACCGCCGATGGTGAGCCAGGCCAGTGTTAAGAGACCGCTGGAAACGGTGGGGATCCGCTGATGAACGAGAATGCCGGTGGCGAATTCAAGAGCCAGCAATCCGGTCGCGTCATTGATGAGGCTTTCCCCTTTTAGAATGTCAACGATGCGACCCGGCAGACCTATACGCCGCGCGATAGAGGTCGCGGCGATCGCGTCAGTGGGTGCGACGATAGCACCGAGGACGAGGCCGAGCCGACAATCGAATTCGGGAAAGACCCGGGGCGCGGCGAGGGCGACTCCGATAACGGTGAACGCCACAAGGCCGAAAGCGAGGAACGAGATGCTGACGATGTTGTAGCGAAGGTCGCGCCAGGAGGTGGTCCATGCGGAAGCGTAAAGGAGCGGCGGGAGTACCACGAGAAAAATGAGGTCCGGGTTCAGGGTAAAGTCGGGAATCACGGGGACAAAACTGAGCAGCAATCCGCCTAGGACCATGATGATGGGATACGGCGTACCCACCTTGCGGCCGAGTATCCCAAACACCACGATGAAAAGAGAAGCAAGAGAAAGACGAATTCGACTGTCCCGATGGCGCTCCTAGAGCGATTCGAACATGCCAGCTACCGCAAGTCATCCGTCGGCGTCGGAAAATATTCGAGCCGGTTGATGGAAAGAGCCGGCGCTGTTCTGCCTGAGACCTGCAAAACGGCGGCTGGGCATATAGGACCGGCGCCACACGCTTCTGCTTGCCATGTCTTCCCAATGAGTGTTAGGTTCTTGCTCAAACGTTTTAGTAGAGGCTATATGGTATCCACGGTGGCTACTCTTCAAACGGCAGAGTCCGCGTCTCCTACGCGCAAAGCCGAGCGTCTGGTGTCGCTCGATGTCTATCGCGGCCTGACAATCATGGGGATGATCCTGGTTACCGATCCTGGGACTTACACCGCTGTCTATTGGCCGCTGCTTCATGCGACCTGGAACGGCTGGACTCCGACGGATATGATCTTCCCGTCTTTCCTGTTCATCTCCGGCGTGGCCATGACGTTGTCATTCGCTGCCCGCGCGGCGCGCGGTGAGACGCGCTCTCAGCTCGCCGGGCATCTGTTCCGGCGCGCGGCACTGTTGATCGTGATGGGCCTGGTCCTGAATGGCTTTCCATTCTTCCACCTGCATAGCCTGCGCATTCCGGGAATTCTGCAGCGGATCGCTCTCTGCTACCTTGGCGGCGGCTTGCTCTATCTTGCCTGCGGCAGGAAGCCGATACGCACCAGGGCTTCTATTCTTGCTGCCGCCATGCTCGCCATTTTTGCCGGGTACTGGGCTCTCCTTAAGTTCTTCCCGGTTCCCGGCTTCGGCCCCGGACGTCTCGATTCCATAGGTAACCTTGGCGCTTACATCGATCGTGCCATCTTCGGGATAAATCATTTATGGGTCTATGGCCTCACACCCGGATATGGCGTCACCTACGACCCCGAAGGACTTCTCTCCACTTTACCGGCGCTTACCCTTCTCCTTGCCGGCATCCTCGTTGGCGAGTGGCTGCGCACAAAATCTCCACCTGTCAGGAAAGCCCTCGCCATTCTGGCCGTTGGCATCGTCCTTCTGCTCGCCGGTCGTCTGCTCGATCCCTTCCTGCCCATCAACAAACGCATCCTTACCACGACCTTTGCCTTATTCAGCATTGGCTTCAGCATGATAGCTTTCTCTGTCTGCTACTGGATTGTGGACATGCGCCGCTGGCATTGGTGGACTACGCCCGCCCTTATCTTTGGAACGAACGCAATCTTTGCCTTTGTGCTATCGACGGTCATCACTTCCCTCTTTGATGTGATCCGCGTGGGAAGCGAACGCCTCACGCTTCACGCCTGGGGCTACAGCCATCTTTTTCTTCCCTGGCTGAGTCCCGTACACGCCTCACTGGCCTATGCGCTGGTCATGGTGGGATTGAACCTGGCGATTGTTTCGGTCCTCTATCGCAAGAGGATATTTCTGCGCATTTGAGGGCGCCGCTTCATCCTGTCTTCAATACACCTGCCTTCCTTGACGCTCGCTCCCTTCAACACCAATAATGGATGTTGACTCTTCCACTGTCTCAATGACCATCAAAACCCGTCCTGCTTCCCGCAGCCGGATTTAAAATCTCTCTCTCCGTCGAATTACGCGGCACGTCAGCAACCATAACTGGAGAAACCAACAGATTAAGGGTCGGGAATGTTCGCGATTCATCTAACTAAGTCGGGAAAACTTCAATGAGTGCAACTGCAGTGAGGCTGCGTGAGAACCGCGCGGCGAGTTTCTGGCGGTCCACGAACGGCAAGAAGATCGTGATGGCGGTCACGGGCGCGATCCTGCTCGCGTTCGTGATCGGGCACATGCTGGGCAATCTGCAGGTGTTTGATGGCCCGGAGAGGCTGAATGCCTACGGCCATTTCCTGCACTCGCTGGGAGAAATTTTGTGGGCGGAGCGCATCGTGCTCCTGACAGGCGTTGCGTTGCACATTACCGCGACTGTGCAATTGGCGCTGCGCAACAAGAAGGCTCGGCCGGTTGGCTATTCGCGCAAGGAGGCGATCAACTCTTCGTACGCCTCACGGACGATGTACTGGTCGGGGCCCATCGTTCTTGCCTTTGTTATTTTTCACCTCTTGCACCTGACGGCCGGCATCATCGATCCGGCTGCGGCCTATGTCGAGGGTGATGTGTATCACAACGTTGTGGCCGGGTTCCAGGTGTGGTGGGTTTCGGTCTGGTATATCTTCGCGGTGAGCCTGCTGGGCCTGCATTTGCGGCATGGCATCTGGAGCATGTTTCAATCGGTCGGCCTCAACCATCCGCGCTATACGCCGATGCTGAAGAGCGCGGCGATCTGGATCGCCGTCGTCATCGTTCTGGGATATATTTCCATCCCGATCAGTGTTCTGTTGGGGCTCGTGAAATAAATGATACTCGACTCCAAAATTCCTTCCGGTCCGATTGAAAAAGCGTGGGAGAAGACGCGCTTCGATCTGAAGCTGGTCAATCCGGCGAACAAACGCAAACATACGATCATCGTTGTGGGATCGGGGCTGGCGGGGGCCTCGGCTGCTGCAACCTTGGGTGAGCTCGGCTACAACGTGGAGTGCTTCTGTTTTCAGGATTCACCCCGCCGCGCCCACTCGATTGCGGCGCAGGGCGGCATCAACGCAGCCAAGAATTATCAGAACGACGGCGACAGCGTGTATCGCCTCTTCTATGACACGGTAAAGGGTGGCGACTTTCGCGCGCGCGAAGCGAATGTGTACCGACTGGCCGAGATCAGCGTGGCCATCATCGACCAGTGCGTGGCGCAGGGCGTTCCTTTCGCACGCGAGTACGGCGGCGCATTGACGAATCGCTCCTTCGGCGGCGCACAGGTTTCGCGAACCTTTTATGCCCGCGGGCAAACGGGACAGCAGCTTCTCCTGGGCGCATATCAGGCGCTCGAACGCCAGATACATGTGGGCACGGTTACGATGCATCCGCGGACCGAGATGCTGGATCTCGTTGTGATTGACGGGCAGGCACGCGGCATTGTAATTCGCCACCTGGTTACGGGTGAAATCAGCACGCATATTGCCGACGCGGTAATCCTGGGTACAGGCGGATACGGCAACGTCTACTATCTATCGACAAACGCGAAAGGCTCAAACGTTACGGCAAGTTGGCGCGCGCATAAACGTGGTGCGCTGTTCGCCAATCCCTGCTACACGCAGATTCACCCGACATGTATTCCGGTTTCTGGCGACTATCAGTCGAAGCTGACGCTCATGAGCGAATCGCTGCGCAACGATGGCCGCATCTGGGTTCCAAAGACGAAGGGCGACAAGCGCTCGCCGGATCAGATCCCGGAAAACGAACGCGACTACTATCTTGAGCGGCGTTACCCGAGCTTTGGCAATCTTGTGCCGCGCGACGTGGCGTCGCGAAATGCAAAAGCAGTGTGCGACGAGGAACGTGGAGTCGGCGAGACGGGATTGGGCGTGTATCTCGATTTCTCCGCCGCAATCGCTCGCCTGGGCGAGAATACGATTCGCGAGCGTTACGGCAATCTCTTCGACATGTACCAGCGCATCACGGATGAGAATCCTTACAAGGTGCCGATGCGCATCTATCCCGCCATTCATTACACGATGGGCGGGCTGTGGGTGGACTACAACCTGCAGAGTACCATCCCCGGCTTGTTCGTGATTGGGGAGGCGAATTTCTCGGATCACGGCGCGAATCGCCTGGGTGCGAGTGCATTGATGCAGGGCCTCTCTGACGGATACTTCGTAATTCCCTACACGGTGGGCAACTATCTCGCGACCAACAAATTCGCCAAGGTGGACGCGACGCATCCGGGAGTTGGAAGTGCCGTTGCGTCTGTTCAGCAAATGACCGAGAGGTTGCTTTCCATCAAAGGCAAGCGTACGGTCGATTCGTTTCATCGCGAACTGGGCAAGATCATGTGGGACTACTGCGGCATGTCGCGCACGGCGCAGGGGCTGGAAACCGCAATCGGGCAGATCCGAGCGCTGCGGGAGGAATACTGGCAGAACGTCAACGTTCCGGGCAGTGGGGACGACCTGAATCAGAGCCTCGAGAAGGCGGGCAGGGTAGCCGACTTCTTCGAGCTGGGCGAATTGATGTGCATCGACGCTCGCGAGCGCAATGAATCGTGTGGCGGCCATTTTCGCGAGGAATATCAGACTCCGGAAGGCGAAGCACAACGCGACGACGAGCATTATTCCTATGTCGCGGCCTGGGGCTATCGAGGTCTCGATAGCCCCTCCGAGCTCTTGAAAGAGCCGCTGGAATTTCACTACGTTCATCCCAGCCAGAGGAGCTATAAGTAAATGAAACTGAGGTTAAAAATCTGGCGGCAAAAGAGTCCTGGTGACAAGGGCGCATTCGTCGGCTATTCGATGGATGATGTGAATCCCGAAATGTCGATACTGGAGTGCCTCGACGTGCTCAACGAAACGCTGATCGAAAAGGGCGAAGAACCGGTGGCCTTCGAGCATGACTGCCGCGAGGGCATCTGCGGCTCGTGCGGCTTTATGATCAATGGCATTGCGCACGGCCCGGAGCGCGCGACTACGGTTTGCCAGTTGACGATGCGGCATTTCAAAGAAGGCCAGGAACTGGTGATCGAGCCGTGGCGGGCGGGCGCTTTTCCGGCAATGAAGGATCTGGTCATTGACCGCCGGGCTTTCGATCGGATTATCGCGGCCGGCGGGTATATCTCTGTTTCCACGGGAAACGCTCCTGATGGAAATACGATTCTCGTGGGCAAGGACATCGCGGATCGGGCGATGGATGCGGCGGCATGCATCGGATGCGGCGCGTGCGTGGCTGCTTGTCCAAATGCGTCGGCTGCGCTCTTTACCGGAGCAAAGATCGCGCACCTCAGCATTCTGCCTCAAGGCAAAGTTGAGCGCGACCGCCGGGCTCTGGGGATGGTCGCGCAGATGAATGTAGAGCCCTTTGGCAGCTGCACCAACATCGGTGAATGCACCAGCGCATGCCCGAAAGAGATATCGCTGGAAGTGATCGCCACCATGAACCGCGATTATCTGCGCGCAAGCTGGAAGCGGCGCGAAGATCGGGTCGTCACCATTGAGCCCGTGACTGGATGGAGTACTGATACAAAGTAGAACGGCCTCAACGCGCCTACCTTCGCCCTGTATTGGTCGAGCATGACGGGGCTGCTACAATCCCACCACGCTCATGAAAACCCTCTTCATCACTCTGCTCGCCGCTACTCTACCTCTCGTTGCCCAGAACACTCCTGTGAATCCTAAGACCGCTGAAGATGTACATAACTCTGCTATCGTGATCGACACGCATGCCGACACCACGCAGCGCCTGGTTGACGAAAACTACGACCTTGGCGACCAGCTTAACGGCGGCAACCTCAATTTCGACTCCGCCAAGAAAGGCAACCTTGGCGCGGAGTTTTTCTCTGTCTGGGTCGAACCCGATCTCTACAAGGGACACGATGCGCGGCGCACCCTGGAGCTGATCGATGCCGTGTACCAGCAGGCGGCGAAACATCCCGATCGCATGCGGATGGCGTTCTCGGTCGCAGACATTGAAGCCGCACATCGCGAACAGAAGCTGGGGGCCCTCATGGGCATCGAGGGGGGACATTCCATTGAGAATTCCCTTTCCCTGTTACGCATTTACTACCGGCTGGGTGTCCGGTATATGACGCTGACGTGGTCGAACTCGCTCGACTGGGCGAACTCGTCGGGCGATGAGGGCAAGCCGGGCGTGCCACACAATCCAGGTGGGCTGACACCCTTTGGCAAAGAGGTAGTGCTGGAGATGAACCGCCTCGGCATGATGGTCGACATCTCGCACGTTGCCGACGATACTTTCTGGTCGACCATCAAGACTACGCGGGCGCCGGTGATTGCTTCGCACTCCTCGGCGCGGGCGATCTCCAACGCACCCCGCAATATGACCGACGACATGCTGCGCGCCGTGGCTAAGAATGGCGGGGTCGTGCAGGTCAACTATTACTCCGCCTTCATCAGCCAGGCTTATCGCGATGCCTCGATTGCCCAACAGCCGGAGGTGGATAAGGCCACCGAAGAGCTGAAGGTCAGGTTCAAGGCTGAAGGCAAGCAGGTGACCTATGGCGACCTGGAGAAGTTGCAACGGGAGTATGCGGACCGCATTCCGAGACCGCCGCTTAGCGCTCTCATTGACAACATCGACCACATCGCCAAAGTTGCCGGAGTCGACCATGTCGGACTGGGCTCGGACTTCGACGGCGTAAGTGGACAGCTGCCTCAGGGCATCGACTCTGCCGCTGACCTGCCTAAGATCACTGCCGCGCTGCTGGCTCGGGGTTACTTGCCTGCGGATGTCCACAAGATTCTCGGTGGTAACCTGATGCGGGTCTTCGGCGAAGTGGAGAAGATCAGCCAGAAGATGCAGGTGGAGAAGAAATAAGACGGCAACAAATAGATTCGACTGCTCAAGTGCTGCGAGGAAGCCCAGGTCTCAGAATGTAGATCGCGGTCGCCTGGGGTGAACCGGGGGATGGAGATTCCATTAAACCTCGAAATCTACCTCAATCGGGTCGATGAGCGGAAGAAGCCAGACGAGTAATTGCTGGTGCGCCGGGTAGCTATCGTAGGCTTCAAGTGCGGCGCGGTTCTCGAACTTCATCACGCCTCCGAGTTCGTAGCCTTGCGATCGCGGGGAGATGTTTTCGCCTACCCATGTTTCGATGAGTCCCGGAATCTGGCCTTGAAGCTGACGGATGGCTGCGATTACCTGCTGTCTTTTTTCGGGAGTGACGCCGGGCTTCCAGCGGAAGGCGAACGTATGGATAACCATGGGATCATCTTAAGGGATTGGTTTGAGCTTTGAGGTTCGTGACAGGAAGCGCGTTTAAAAGAACATGCTAAGGGTAAAACTGCCACACGAGCGAGATTTGGCGATTTCGCGAATGGCGCCGCCTTACCTTAAGCGGCGCCATGACCCAGATTGTTTTGATGCTGAAGGGGCCTGCCTGGTAACACTTCAACTCAGGCTTTCTGTCAGTGTTGAACCGCCGAAACCAGGGACTCGCCCGCAGGCGTGGGCTGAACGCCGCCATGCACGATGTCCGTAGCACTGACCGTCTTCCCATAGAGCCGCGCGTTGGCACTGTCGTCTGGTTGGAGTGAGGCGCCACTCAGAGATACGCCGGCAAACAATCCCTTGGCCCGCCCGTAGGTCAATATGTCGGCACCACCCACCGAATTGGTCGCGGTGGCGCCGGGACCCGCTGCCGCGGTGACGTCGCTGCCAACTTTGGTCTTGCCGCTCAGTACCTTGTCTACTGCCGCCGGCGCCATAATAAGGAGCACGTAATCGGTGGCCGAACCACCCAGCTGCAGACCGGCGCTGGCACCGCCAATTGTAAACATGGCGGGCGCCGACCATTTTCCGTGAGTGCGGCAAATCATCGGACCGCGGCCTCCACTTCCGCCAACACCGATAGCAAATTTCTTCACGCTGGGCAGAATGAGGACGCAATTCGCTTTGCCAATCAGACCTGAAGGAATACTCTTATCAGCTTGCATCGCCTGCAAGACTGTGGCCGCATTCCTGATGGTCTCCTCGTCTTTCGCCTTGTCATCGGCCCAGGCGGGTAGCATGAAGGAGACTAGGAGTGAGGATACGAGAAATCGAGACACAATTGTCTTGGTGTGTGGCATTAGGGCTCTTCCTCCGTTCTAAGGTGAAGCGTTCGAAGCATCTCGCCAGAACTCGGAGACTTCAGGACCAGCGACTAACGATGAGCGCGGCTCAGCTGCATTTTTAAATCCGGCGATCAAAGTAATTGCCCGGACCCAACCATGTCAAATCACGTCCCGTCTTGGGGTGGACGATCCGGTCGGTGGTCTATTAAGGCCCACCTTAGGACTGCAACCAAGCCTTTCGCTGTCCTTAATAGTCTGCCTGCTTCAAATAGAAAGCCTTGTCAGCAATTTCCGCGGTGTGGACCCAACGTATATAATTGAAAGGATTGCTATTTATGAGTACAGGTGATTTCATATATGAGTTCCGGCAGGTTTGCAACACTGGAAAAGATGCTGCACTGGTTACCGGCTGCGCTGGCAGTTGCGATGATAACGGGAGAGTCGACCGCAACGATGTCGGCGGATAACACCAGCCATTGGCTTCTTCCTTTCTGGGTACATTTCTTCGGTGTGATCAGTGCCCCTCATTGGGCAGAAATACACCATCTCATTCGCAAGACCGGCCATATGGTGGGGTATGGGATGGTCAGCGCCTGCTTTTTCCATGGCTGGCGAATGTCTCTACGCGGAGTCGGGGACAAGGTTCGATCAGTTTGGCGGCGAGCCGGAATGTTGGCAGTGGCCTCGACGCTGCTGGTGGCCTCAGCAGATGAGTTCCACCAGAGCTTTTTGCCGAGCAGAACAGGCAGGCCGGCCGATGTCGGAATCGATCTGTGCGGAGCCCTCACGGCGCAGCTTCTGATTCTCGCCGTCGTCTCGCTGATCTCTCGCAAGCAGGACCTGGCGGCTGTTGCGACTCAGGGCTGGTGAGTTTCCTTCGCCCCGACCCATGCTGTAGTCTGTCCTCTTGGGAAATTGCATGAAACTATCGTTTCGTATCGCCCTCTTTCTCCTTTTTTCGTTCGCTGTTGCTGACGCAGGTTTTGCGCAGCAGTCTACTCCCGCGGCCTCGAATCCCCCGTCTTCAAATCCGACGCCGCCAAGCCAAGAGCTGCCTGATTCGCCGGGCTCGCAGGTACCTGTGAGCCCGCAGCCGACAGGGCCAACAGCGGTTTTCGACACCTCGATGGGGCGGATCACCTGCAAATTATTCTCAAAGGAAGCTCCGGAAACGGTGGCGAACTTTATCGGTCTGGCCCAAGGGACCAAGGACTGGACCGATGCCAACTCAAAGCAAAAGATCCACGGCAGGTCGCTGTATGACGGGACCACCTTCCATCGCGTGATTCCAGAATTCATGATTCAAGGCGGAGACCCGTTGGGGACGGGAATGGGGGATCCCGGCTATTACTTCAACGACGAGTTGAACCCGGGCCTTAACTTCGATGTGCCGGGCCGCCTGGCCATGGCCAACTCCGGATCGAATACAAACGGCTCTCAGTTCTTCATTACCGAGGCCCCGGCCGAGCACCTGAACCAAAAACATAGCATCTTCGGCCAATGCGATGATTCCAGCGTGCTGGTCGTCAAATCCATTGCGCGAGTTGAGCGCGATGGCAACGACAAGCCCCTCGAGCCAGTGATTGTGAAGAAGGTCACCATCGTGCAGCAAGGACAGCCGATGCCGCCTTCGCCGGCATCTTCGGGCACGGCCGCACCATCCGCTTCAACTACCGCTGCGCCGGCGGCAAAACCACAGTAACCAATTATTCTCCCAATCACTTCCAAAAGGAGCCATCATGTCGCGTCAACCGGGAACCTATGCCGTCTTCAACACGAGTGAAGGGCAGATTGTCTGCCGCCTGTTTCCAACCGAAGCGCCGAAGACAGTCGCCAACTTCATCGAGCTTGCCGAAGGCTCGCGCGAGTGGGCACACCCTGTCTCTAAGAAAAAGAGCTCCGACAAGCTCTACGACGGAACGATCTTCCACCGCGTGATTCCTGACTTCATGATTCAGGGAGGCGATCCGGCTGGAAACGGCATGGGCGGCCCCGGATATCGCTTCGAAGATGAAACCAAGGGCTCGCCGCACAAGTTCAACATCCCGGGTAAGCTGGCCATGGCCAACGCCGGTCCGAATACCAATGGCTCGCAGTTCTTCATTACCGTGGCCGCAACGGATTGGCTGACCGGCAAGCACACCATCTTCGGGGAAGTGGCCGAAGGTCAGGACATCGTGGAAAAGATCTCACGTGTGCCGCGAGGCTCGCAGGACAAACCGCACAAACCCGTGGTAGTTGAGTCGCTGGTAATCGAACGGGTGTGAGAGCAGGTTCTGATGGGCGGGCTGGTTCTTGATCACTCTAAAAGCTCGGCCCAAAAGTGGATGGCTTCTTTTCAAGTCGATTCTTCTCGGTCGACTCGCTGGAGAAAGGGTTTTTCGATGCGCTGCCCGATCCGTGTTTGCCTTGTTGCATCCCCTTTTTCTGAAGCTCGTTCCGATCGTTGCGGAGTCGCTGCTCGATGCGCTGGTATACGTCTAGTTTGTTCTCCAATCCTGACGATGGGCCTTTTACATGGAGGCTTGGGACGAGAAATTCACGATCGGCCAGATCCGGAAACCCTGTACTAAACATCGGCTCGAAGGCAAATAACTGATCAGCATGGTCTGGCGGGCTAAGCACGGCTGTACCCCTCGTACTATCGGGGAAATCAGTCGTGTAAGACCCCGCACCAGATTTGTCTGTATTAGCGCTGTGCAACTGGGACTGCTCCTGACTATCGGATGAGCTGGAGATATGTCCGGCTGATCTGCGCGCCGAGGTATCTGGGGTACCCATCTTATTCCCTCCCGGGCTGGACGTACTGACAGAATGATGAGCACCAGGAGCAGTGGGGCTGCCTCGACCAGCAAGCTTCCCACCGGACTTGCTGCCGTGCGACAGAGCAACCGCGGATCCGGTGGCCTGCCCAAGTTGAGAGCCGAAATCTCTAGTCGACGACCCAAGACCCCATTTGGCAATTCCGGATTTGGTTGACTGTCCAGGTTGAAAGGTGGAATCTCCGGTTTTTGACGATCCAACACCCCAGCCGGTCGAAGGAACGCCAAAAGAGCTCCCCGCGCCGTTTGATGTCGAGGATTTCACTCGGCCCTGCCCACTCGACAACTCACCCATCGACGACCCGGAAACACGGGCGCTTACGGTCATATTTGACAGAGAGGATCCGCTCGCATCGGTTGGTGCCAGACTTCCTCCAGACGAATCGTTAACTGAGCCTGACGCAGCAGAACCTGTAGGGGTCAAAGGAAGACTCATGCTAACGGTCGCGGTCGAAGAAGAGGAGACTGCATCCTGTCCCGCAGCGGTACCGGCGTAACCCAGCAATAGACAGGCGAGGATCCAAGCTGCTCGGCCAATCTCGGTTCGCATAGCCTATTGTATCGCGACGTTCCTAAGACGAAACCTATTGACTTCGGAGCCGAATGCGTGGCAAACGAAAGAATATGAGCAGTATGACCGAAAAGATTATCGTGTTACGGATCGTGACAAAGTAAGCAGTAAGGGAGTTTTCCGCCTGTAGCAGGCAGAAAATCGTACCTAATACGATGATCGCCATTGGAACAGCAGGTAAGAACCTTGAGAGCCATTCAACGGAGAACCGAATGAGCCAAACAAGAAGCAATGGATAGACGATCGCGCCCAGGAGGCCGAAGTCTGTTGCGCCATTGGTAAGAATCGAGTTCGCCGCATCCTTGTATGTGAGCCCGAAGAGTTCGTCGTCAAGGCCCTCCTCCCCGAAAGTGAGATCCTTTCCTGGGTTGAAGAGTCTGGGCACGGCCAAGGACGCGAGTCCTATAAAATCTCTCCCAAGCCCGGGTGCCTTTTGTGAACTTCCCTCGAGAACATCCGCAAAAAAACCCAGCACGAATGTTCTCTTTCTCTGTACGTTGTTTTCATTTGCTTCTATGGCGCGGGTGAGTGCGGTTCCATCCTCCACCCAGGTCATGGCAATCTGAATCCGCTGAACGAGGGATGTATTGGCGTCATAGTGGTTTGTAGATGTCGCCAGCCGTAACAACGAGAAGACGCCTACTCCAAGGACCATGAAAAAGAATGTTGCAGCAAGCAACAAGGCTTTCCTGAAAAACGCTCCCTTCAGCCGATATCCAGTAAGGCGCAGCGCAAACAGAATTTCGATGGCGGTGTAGATGATAACTCGTCGGCCTACGGTCATTAGAAATGTGCAAAGAATCAATGTGCAAATCCCTAAGAGCAGTTTCGACAGCCCTTTTGAGGTTGACAGAAGCACAGCTGCCGTAAGGGCCGTGAGTGGAGGAAAAAGCCATGCCAGCAGCGCCGAAAATGCGCTTTGCTGTTCTCCGAAGACATTCGTTTGTCCTCGATAACCGAGAGAATACGTGAAGTATCCAATGACAATAGCGATAGTTCCTAGGTAAATCAGCGCGTTCGTACGACTATCGAGCGGGATGCGAAATTCCCTGCCAAAGAGAGGACGTTCGTACAATTCGCCAAAGAAACATAGAAGCGCCCCCGATATTAATACGGCGGCCATGCCGCGGGCGAGAACACCTTCGTCAGCGCCTAGAACCGCCGCTAGTGGCAGTCCGCCCCTCGGGAGAGTCAGCCATGTAGTGACGGCTCCAAGCCCATAGCCGAGCAGAAGTGCCATCGCAAGGATTGTGGAAAAGCGGGTGGGTGCTTCGCGAAATAACCACTCCCAGAGCAGGTAGCAGGCGATCAAGCTTGCTACCGCAGCCGAGACGACCATCGACAGCTCATTGCTGACTATCCATGTAACGAGGCCGGTGAGCATCAATATCGCCGGAATATGGGTAAGGTAAAGTGCACGAGGGGGAGCGAAGTCTTCGCCCAGCACACGCGTCGGCAACATCGCTGCGCCGAATTGCATTCCGGGCGACGCTGTTCTGGTCCCGTTCAACGCTGCGCTTCCTCTCTACCTCTTCCCAGGAGCGCTCGCGGATCTTGGGCATCCCGCGCTTTATCGATATATGGTCCCATAGACCAAAGCCTGCTCCGCACCGTTAACGACAGCACCGACTCCCTGATATGCAAATATCTTGCCCAGGCTGGAAGGGACGAAGAGAATGTCGCCATTACTCATTTTGATGTCAGCCTGTTCTCCGTGGACCACATGCCGGAGATCGAGCTTGATCTCTTCCCTGCCCTCCGGAACCTGGCGAATCAGTATTACCTTGCTCTGGGCGGAGGTTCGGGTCCAGCCGCCAGCCAGGGTCAGGGCCTGAATGAGAGAGAGGCGCTCATTGTTGTCGACCAGATAGCCGCCCGCTTTGCCTACATCGCCCAGAATATAGACGATGCTGGCTTTGTCGATCACTACTGTATCGCCGGGAGAAATCACCGGATTCTCCTGGGCTGACAAAGCATTGTTGTTCGGTACCAGGACTATATTGCGAGGGTTGTGGGGATCGTCACGGTGGAGAACACTAGCTGTTCTTCCTGCAGTCGGCAACACACCGCCCGCCAGAGCAATCATGTCGAGCAACCGGCGGCTTCCGAGTGTCGGATACAGGCCCGGACTATGCACCTCACCGGTCACAGTTGCTCCCTGGGTAGCGTACTCGGCGATCGCCACTGTGACGTGCGGATCGATCAGCAGGCCACGGGACTTCAACTCTGACTCGATCTTGCGCGCCGCCTGATTGGGGGTGAGGCCCGCCACCTGAATGCTGCCCAGTACCGTTAGGTTGATTTCGCCGGTCTGGCTGACGCGCGCGGAACCCGAAAGCTCGGGCGTATCGAAAATCTCAATATCCAACTGATCGCCGGCGCCGATCGCGATGTTTGGCGCCTTGTCGGCGTTGGAAGTACTTTGCGTCCTGTCCGGATCGCTCTGGGTGGGATCGGTCTGGGCGCAACTCGTGACCGCCACGCCGAAGCAGAAGAAAAAAAGCAGCAATCGCCAAGACTTGATGCGCGGAATGTTATTTCTCGTCATCGGTGACTCCATATCCGGCTCCGTAATTGCTCTTGTAGCCGTAGTCGTAGCGTTTGGAATAAGTGTAGTAGTTCTCCATTCGCAAATCGACGTCGTTGATGACTGTGCCAAGCACCCGGGCGCTTGCCCGGCGTAATTGTTCGCGGACTCGAACCAGCGCCCTTTTGCGAGTGACGCCTGAACGCACCAGGATGAAAGTAGCATCGACCTGGGGAGCGAGGCTCAGCGTATCGGCAACTGCGAGGATCGGCGAGGAATCCAGGATGATGTGTTCATACTCGGTGCGCCACTGCGCCAGCAGCTCCTCCATGGCGCGCGAAGCCAGCATCTCACCAGGGTTCGGGGCGATGGGGCCACGCGAGAGCACAGTTAGGTTCGGAAGTTCGGGTAGAGGACGCTCATAGACTTCATTGCCTGATTCCCGTGCAAGAAGCGTCGAAAGTCCGGCTCGGTTGGAGAGCCGGAACTTCATGTGCAGTGTTCCCTTACGCAGGTCAGTATCGACCAACAGCACGCGGGCCGATCGCTGGGCAAAGGAAATTGCCAGGTTGGCCGCAGAAGTGGATTTGCCTTCGGCCGCGAAGCTGCTTGTAATCAACAGCAATTTTGGCTCGTGATCTACGGCTGAAAGCAAAATCGACGACCTGAGGGTGCGAAAGCCTTCGGCGGCAACTGACTGCGGATCGACATAGGAAACCAAGTCTGGCGACACCTTTAGCAGCCTCTGCTGCTCAACCTTTTCCGCTGGACTGGCGGCGCTGGAACTCTTACGGCCGGCGATCACGAAGTGCGGGATGACCGCGAGGGTTGGCAATTGAGAAACAGCCTCAGCGTCATCCGAGGTGCGAATGGTATCATCCAGGCTCTCGAAGAAGAAGGCCAGTGCAATGCCGCCAATCAGCCCGCCCAGAAATCCGAACATGAGAGCGGATCTTTTTTTGGGAAGAACCGGATACGGCGGGAGACTCGCACGGTCGATGATATCGACGCTGTTCGAGTTCAAGCCGGCGGTAATGCCAGCTTCCTTGAGCTTCATCTGCAACCCGTCATAGAGTTCAGACGCCGATTCGGCGCCATGCTTCAGGATATCGAATTGCGCCGCGGATTCATTTTCCTTGAAGGCCTCTTGCTTGGTCGTGTTCAGCCGTTCGTGTAAGAGCCCTTCGGTCTTAACGGCGGCGTTGTATTCTTCGGCGAACCGCTTCGTCAGATTATTGATCTCCGCGTCAATATCCGCCTGCACGCTTACCAACTGTTTATCGAGTTCGCGCACCTTGGGGTAATCCGGACCGAACTTCGACTTTAACTGCGCTGCCTGCACCATGAGATCGGCTTGCTGCCCCCGGAGACCACCCAGCACCGTGCCGGGCGCGACCGATATCAGCAGATCGGGATTGCGGGTTTGCGCCATCTTGTAGCGCGCCTCTTTGACGATGCGATCGGCTTCAGCTTCGGCAAGTTGCTGATTCACCGTGCGCAGGCTGTCGGTAAGCAGATTGCCGCCCTGAGAGTCGAGGCTGAGCAGATTGTTCTGCCGTTGATAGTCTGTCAGAGCTTTCTGCGAATCCTCGACCTGCTTCTTTACCTCGTTCAACCGACCGGTGAGCCAGTTGGACACCCTTGTGGTGCCTTCGAATCTCGACCGCAGATCACGGTCCAGGTAGGCATCGACGATGGAGTTTGCGACGTTCGCAGCGACCGCAGGGTCGGAATTCTGGAAATGCACTTCCACTACTTCCGTGTTGGGCAGAACCAGCACCTTGGTCGCACCTTGGAACGCGCTGATGAGGTTGTAGCGCTGGACTGGAGTCAACTGACCGTCGTAGGGATGCTCCTTGAACAACTTCGAGTAGGGAGCCTTATGGAAGAGATCCTGCGAATTCGCTACTTCCATGATTACAGACTCGCTCTGCATGATGCGGATCTCGGTCTGGAGCTTCTCCGAGCTGTCTTCGCCGCCGCCGAGCTTCTGTTCGATCAAGTCCTCGATACCGATATTCGTCGAACGGCTAAGGTCGATATGAACGCGGGACACCGCTTCATATTGAGGCACGGTCGTCACAATGTAGAAAATCGCATAGGCTACGCCAATGGCAAGACCGGCGATTATGATCCATTTACGCTTGATGAGGATCTTGCGAAAATCGGCGGGCGTTAGAACGGTGTGTTCCGGAGCCGGGCCTGTCCCGGTCGCTGAGCCTGGTTGTGCTCCCTGGGGAGGAACTGCCCACCCTTGCATTCCTATGCGCTCCTTATCGTCGACCTAAACTCAGCCTATCCATGCCTTCGCCGGTATCGGTCAACGGACACAGAAGAAGCTTCGCAAGAAACTCCAGGCATATGAACAAACTTAACCCTGTCTGGAGTCTATCTGTAACGGCAGTTGATTCTGCGAGATTCCATTGTGAAGCGGCTCGAATGCTTCAGCTTTTGAAGACACTTTCCGGGGGACGAATGTTTTTCTCTTAGCGATGAAACTCACTCTCATCTGGAAGTTACGTCGGATCGTGGCAAGGCTATAGGAAGACGGAATGCGATCGAAACTACGGCAGGACCAAAAAACAAGTATGCGTCTCCAACACACTCATCCGGGCACGGCGGGGATAGGCCTTGCAAACTGCGACCTTCTCAGGAGAGTATAGCGTGACCTGAGTTTAGCCAAGGATGCTAATTCGGTCAAACATGTTGGCGATCTCTAGAGACGGAACTCGTTGCAAAGGCGTGCGCAAGTGGATGGTGGAGCGATGTGCAACATTGTCTGCTTGCGCACGCTTTGCCGCTATTTCTGGTTGGATGGGGAATAGTTCACTCTGACGGCTACGATTGCGAAGGGCCCGACAGGCACCGTGACCCTGTCTCCCGCAACCGCAAGCGCAGCACCTTCGGGCTGCTCCATCAGATTCGTTTCGGTCGCCCCTGTCGCGCCCGGCGGCAGCGAAATTTCGACGTTGCCCGCCTTCCCTGCCCAGTCGTAAAGATGGAAGATGAGGCTATCGCTGTCTTCCGCCTTCTTCATCGCCGTCAGTACCACAGTCTCAGGCGTCACCGAGACAAATGAGTGCCGCGATGCCTTGGCCCCAGAGTGCGATCCGACCTGTATGGCGTCGAGCGGGTAGTTGAATTCGTAACCGCGACGGACTGTCAATGCCTGTTTCCAGTTTCCGGCGTGCGGATAGAGAGCGAAACTGAAATGATGGTGACCGCGATCTGCCTCAGGATCGGGCCATACGGGTGAACGCAGCAGTGAAAGACGCAGCACGTTATCGCGTGCGTCGTAACCATACTTCGACTCGTTGATAAGGCTGAAGCCGTGTTGTCCATCGCCAAGGTCGGCCCAGCGAAGCGCGGGGACCTCGAACTTCGCCTGCTCCCAGCTATTGTTGCGCGTTGTGGGGCGATCGATGGTGCCGTAGGGGATCTCGTAGGTGGCCATGGGGCTCGACGCGGCGAGCGGAAATGCGGTCTTCAGCAACTCGTGCGTCTCATGCCAGTCGATGTCATTCACGACCTCAACCTGATCCTGCGCAGCATGGAGCACAATCTCCTGCACAAATTTTGAGCTCTGCCAGTGGCGCGTGACGCGAATGGAAACGGTCAAGGGGCCGTGTTCGACGAGCTCGACGGAATCGGCGGCGGTGAGCTTGACCGGCGGCTGATCGAGAGTGCCGGGGTCGATGTTCCAGGCGTCGTAATCCTTCGGTGTGTCACGGAAGAGCTGCAGCTCGTTGCCGCATGCGCCGGAAGCGAGGGATTCGAAGCGACTCTTTTTGTCGTAGAGGCTGGTGATGCAGCCAGTTGTCTTATCTACAGTGACACGCAAGGCGGCGTTCTCGAGGGTAAGCCCGTCGGCCTTGAGGTCGCTTGCGAAGCCGTGGCCGCCGGGAACGACATGCAGTACTTCATAGCCGAGCGATGGGACGTTGGGCACTTCGAGGAGCAGCTTGAAGGTGTGCGTTGCCGCATCGCTCGACAGGACCTGCGAAGGAAGAACGCGATCCCTGGAATCGAGCACAGAAATGCTGTCGGCCGGTTCGGGCAACTGAACGTTAACCGTGACCACTCCAGACCGCTCCCAGGCTAGCGGATTGAAGACCAGCACGGGAACTCCATGAGGGGCGCTTGTATTGATCCGCGACACGATGGCCTTCATCGCCGCGGCCGATATCTCGTTCGTCGCCCAGCGCACCTGGTCGTAATCGCTTTGCGCATCTTTGTAGATGATCCCGATGCCCGAACCCGCGGCCAGATCGTGGAACTGGTTAAAGGTGATCTTCTTCCAGGCTTCGGTCAGCTCGCTGCCCGGATATTCCTTTCCATCCAGCCACGCGAGCGAGGCCATTTTCTCGGCATTCAACGCCCACACTGAACCTTGGCGCATGTTGCGCTTGTGGTTGGCCTGGGTAGTCATTACCCCGCGGTGATATTCAAAATACATCTCGTCTTTCCAAGTGGGGATGGCCACCTGGCCGGGAACCGCATCGGGTGGGTGATAGCCGTTGGCGATGCTCTGGTAGTTCCACTGAGGCGAAGAGGGTGCAAGCTGTTGTTCGACCGTGGAGAAATAACTCTGGGCCGTGCCGAACTGGATCTTCGGCACTACTTTGTCACCGGATGCCCAGTGAAGGCCTTCATCGAGAATGGCACGTGTGGGTCCTCCGCCGTGGTCCCCGATGCCATAGAGATCCATCATCTTGGTCATACCGGGCGCCAGCTCGCGCGCACGTTTCAAATCGGCGGAGAGGCGGACGGGATCGAGATTGTTGTTCGCATAGTCGTGCGGGAAATAGGTCAACACCTTGCTGCCGTCAGGCGATTCCCACCAGAAGAGCTTGAAGGGTAGCTGATTGGTGTCGTTCCAAGTCATTTTCTGGGTTACGAAATAATCCACGCCCGATTTCTTGTAGATCTGAGGCAGCTGCCAGTTGTATCCGAACGAGTCGGGGTTCCAGCCAATGCGCACATCAACGCCATATTCGTTTCGGTACCAACGCTTGCCAATCAGCAGCGACCGCACGGTCGATTCGCCGTCAGGCATGTTGAGGTCAGGCTCGACCCACATGCCTCCCACGATCTCCCAGCGGCCTTCCTTAATGCGGCGCTTGATCTGGTCGTTTATCACCGGATATTTCTCGGCCATCCATGCGTTGTACTGCGCAGCCGACTGCGTGTAGGTGTAATCCGGGTACTCCTCCATCAACTGCAGCGCAGTCGAGAAGGTGCGTCTGACGACGTCCACTGTTTCCGAGACGGGCCAAAGCCAGGCTGCGTCGATATGTGAGTTCCCTGTGAGGTGAAGCGTTGCCTGCTGCAACAGCGGTCTTAATGTCTCAAGCGTAGAGTGTGCCTGCTCGAGCGAAGCGTCGAATTTTTTCTGATCACTTGCGTCGAGAGCATTCAGATCGACCGAAGCGATGGCTTTGATCAGCGTGGCCTGGTCTGCCGGCGGATTCTTTGACAGGCTAGGCACGAGCAGTGCTGCGGATAGGAACTGCTTTCGCGCGTCTTCGGGATTGGGACGGCTCTCCGAAAAATCGATCTTCATTGGCGAGCCGCGAAAGTGCTTGTTGTCCACCGTCGCGAGCAGCTTCACCGCCACCAGTACGCGATCGCCGGGCTTCGCATTGTCAAAGAGCACAATCGGTTCAAGGTCGTCGCCCATGGCCACACGACGTCCGTTGAAATAGATGATCTGGGGCATAGGACCATTCGCTTCAGCGCGGAATTGGAACCAGATGCGTGCGCCGGTCAGATCGTATCCGGCAAGTGTTTTAGGGACCTCGATCCACTGGCGGTACCACGCCGCGGCGGTCGGTCCTGCTGTGTCTGGTTTGACAACGGGCCACGAGGAGTCGTCGATGGAGGGGCTTTCTCCATGTGCCAGGTCGCCCTCATGGAAGCGCCAGGCACCGGAAGGGAGACTACTCAACTCCGCTAAGCGCGCGATCACCTTCTGAGCGTCAGCAGGCAGCGTCTTTGTAATGTCCGCCGGCGATTGTGCGCGGAGGATTCCCGTTGAAGACAGAACAGCCAGCGAGAAAAAAGCCGCAAAACGGGCGACAAACGGCGAGAGCTTCAATCGCTAATCCTCCAGGAGTCTAACCGCTTACATTGGGATTCTAAGCGCACCAGAATCGCCTAGTGCAACCTCGCGGATTATAGCTGATAAGGGACAGGCCTTACGGGACAACCCTGGAGGGGAAGACGGTAGAAGGCCGCTCGTTGACGGATTCCTGCCGGTCCGCTGCTCTCGACTGCTCGACCAGAGTTGCCTGGAGAAATGCATCCGCAACGCCGGAAGCGATGAGGGACGGGATGAATGGGGCAGGCCGCGGACGCCCCCACAGGAAGCCCTGGATGACGTCGCACTTCAACTCGCGAAGAATTTCGACCTGGTCCTGGCGTTCGACACCCTCGGCCACTACCTGCATCTCCAGGCTGTGGGCCAGCGAGAGAATGGCCTGCACGATCGCGTAGGTGCCGTTGGGATCGCAGATTCGCTCGATGAAGGAACGATCGATCTTGAGCGTCTTGATGGGCAGCTGGTGCAGATGCCGCAGGGAGGAATAACCGGTTCCGAAGTCGTCGACGGAAAAATGCACGCCCATCTCAGATAGATCGAGCATTTGGCGGGCGATCTCATCGAGCTTGCGCATCACGGTGGTTTCAGTCATTTCGATCTCGATCAGGTCTGGGTCCATCTGAAAGGCGGCGAGAACAGCCCGGACCTGGACGGAAAAATCGGCACGCATGAACTGCAGGGGCGAAACATTGAGCGCGATGCGAATCGGCGGCAGACCCCTGCGTTGCCATTCGGTACTTTGGCGGCAAACTTCTTCGAGTATCCAGTTGCCGATAGGCACAATCAGCCCACTCTCCTCGGCGATAGGGACAAAGCGGTTGGGCGGAATCATGCCCTCGACCGAATCATGCAGCCGGAGCAATGCTTCAAGGCCGTACAGGTCTCCGTCAATGGTATATTGCGGCTGATAGTAAACCTCGAAGCCGCCTTCCTTGAGCGCGCGGCGCATGCAGACCTCGATTTCGCTGGCCTCGGAAGCGGAGGCGGAGATTTCATTCGAGACGAAGAGGTACTGATTGCCGCCCGAGTGTTTTGCCCGATACATCGCGGTGTCGGCTGACCGCCAGAGCGCCTGTGAGTCGGTGCCGTCGTTGGGGTAAATTGCGATTCCGATACTGGCCGAGATCTCGAGGTTGTAGCCGTCCACCGCGAAAGGCTGCCGGATGCCCGTAAGCAGCTCCGCGACCACAAGCTCCGCGTCCCCAGGCGTCATGAGTCCGCCCAGCAGAACTGTGAACTCCTCTCCTCCGGAGCGCGCAACGGTGTCGGAAGCACGCAGCCGTGCACAGAGGCGCTCTGCCAGTTTTTTGAGGCAGGTATCGCCCACCGCATGGCCGTAGGTGTCGTTGATCTGCTTAAAGCGATCGAGATCGAGACATACGACGGCGGCCAGATTGCCATGTCGCGCGGCCGAGGCCAATGTCTGTTCCATGCGGTCTTTGAGCAGCAGGCGGTTCGGCAGGCCGGTGAGAACGTCGTGATTCGCCTGATGGAGGAGCCGGTCGTGCAATTGCTGGCGTTCGGTAACGTCCTGCGCCAGCGAGAAGCGCGCCTTGGATCCTTCGAAAAGGATGACATGCGAAGCTATTTCCACCTGGATTCGGCAACCATCCTTTTTCAGGTGGGTCCAGGGACCGGAGATGGAGGTGGTCTCAGACACATTCTTCAACCGGCGCTCGAGTTCAACTACATCTTCCGGCGGACGGATCTCGCGAAGGGTCATGGAGAGAAATTCATCTTGCGTGTAGCCGTAATGCAGCACAGCCGAGTCGTTCACCTTGAGAAAAGCCAGCGTATCGAGATCGGTAATCCACATAGGGTGCGGATTGCCGTCAAAGAGCACGCGGTACTCCTCGCGCTGTCTGCTGGTGGCGATGATCTCGCCCTCGAGCAGAGTCAGGATCATTCCGAATTCGACAAAAAACTTCGGAATGTTCCACAACTCGCCGGGAACTGTGTGATGCGGAAAGAATGCCACCAGCAGGAGGGCACAGGGGAATACAGCGGCCCAGGTCATTAGCCCCCCTACCGCCGTAATTACGCCCATGGACCAGCGTCTGAAATCCTGCCAGTAGAGCACCGCATTCATAAGGAAAAACTGGGTGAGAAAAGCGTAAACCCCGACCCACGCCTGACCATGAACCACGGCATAAGCGGCCCACAAGACCGCCCCTACTGCAAATACAGGAGCAGCTTTCTGCACAGCGGAGTGGTGTGACCATAACCGGCGCGTCACCGCTATGACGGCGCATTCCGCAATCAGGGCCAGCACAATCAGAATGGGAACATGCGCGACATTGAACAGCGCTGCGAAAATATAAACGATCACAGGGATCGACAACAGCGAGCTATACAAGAGTCCAAGCTTTGGACCCAGCCGCGCTCGGTTCGCGGCCAGCATAAAAGACACGGCGCTCAGCAACAAGGTGCTTAAGCCAAGCGATCCGACGAGGGCCGCTCCCGATTCAGTTACCGGATTTACGAGCAGGATGCTGAAATGCGCGAGAACGCAGAGCCATCCAATGATCCAGTAGCGCAGACGCGGCGTGGGACGGGTGCGATAGATCGACCCGAAGAGAAGCACCAACAGACCAAGGATCAAAATGTCGAGCCAGGTGTTTTGCATGCACAACCAACGATGTTATCGGCAGAAATCCTTCCCGATTCAAGACGGGTCGGGAAATTTGAGTACAAACCCCCAAAGCACAACGGGCAACATCTTATTGTTGTGTTTTTAAGAAGTACCGTTCGGATAAAAAGATTGTCTAAAATCTGAAGACGCTGGATTGAGATTTGCTGGTGGGCAGTGAGGGACTCGAACCCCCGACATCCTGCTTGTAAGGCAGGCGCTCTAACCAACTGAGCTAACCGCCCGGTTAAACCGGAAGAACTGAAGCGCCTGTTTTTCTGTGTTTCACAGGCAGACTTAAGCTACTTCGATTCTACCATTCATTCAGGATGAACGAACGGTCTGAATAGGATGGCTGCTCTATAGGATGGCTGCTCTGCCGATCCATTGCGCACTGCCTTGATTATGCAGAGACGGCAACCGATGAATGCGGTGTCGAGCGAAAGCACCCGAGCCAACCCGTGGCGCAAACTCAAAGCGCGCTTACCATCCGCACCACCTTTCCGAGAATCTGACTCTCAAATCGGCTAGTCCCAATATCTGCAAAGCGCAGTGTAGGAAAATAGGACAAGGACGACCATCCCACATCGGTGTTATCCAGGCAGAACCGTTGCCGGCCGGTTGTAGACTGTACACGCGTGACTCGCCTCATTCTCAACGCTGACGACTTCGGGCTCACGCCCGGCGTGAACCAATCCATCGTTGAGTTGCATCAGGCCGGAGCCCTGACCTCGACAACCCTTATGGCCACCGCCGATGGATTCAGTGCAGCGGCTGCCGCAGCGATCGACCATCCCCGGCTTGGAGTGGGATGCCACGTTGTATTTGTGGATGGCAGACCGGCGCAGCGGCAAAACGATATTCCGGCGCTCGCGTTGCCTGCGGGCGAGTTTCGTCCTGCACTGAATACTTTTGTACTCGACCTGATGCGAGGCCGCATTCCGGAAGAGGAAATCGAAGTCGAAGCGATCGCGCAGATTCGGCGATTGCAAGCCGCAGGCGTTAGGGTGACACATCTAGATACACACAAACATACGCACATGTTTGTGCGCGTGCTTCGCCCTCTGCTGCGAGCGGCTCGACTGTGTGGAGTGACTGCGATCCGCAATCCCTTCGAGCCGGACTGGGCGCTCGCTGCGACTCCTCACGCTCCACTCCTACGCCGGTGGCAGGTAAAGCTGCTGCGAAGACGGAGTGAGTTTCTCAGCATGGTCCGAGAGGCGGGTCTGATCACAACGGATGGTGCGATCGGAGTTCTGGCAACGGGCACGCTCAATGCGGAGACTCTGCGACGGCTGCTTGAGGCGATGCCAGACGGCACATGGGAACTGGTCTGCCACCCGGGATATACGGACGCAGCACTGGAAGGAGTGCGAACCCGGCTGCGGGAATCGAGAGCCACAGAGCATGCGGCGATACTTGAAGTCCTTCCGTCATATAAGGGAGTGCACCCGGAGATAAAGCTTATGCACTTCGGCGGTTTGGGAGAGCGCGATGAAGCGCTTATCGCATCTCGGTGAATCCGATGGCCTGTGCTGTAAATCCAACGGGCAGGGTGAATGAAGCTATGAAGATCGGCATTACCTGTTATCCCACCTACGGTGGCAGCGGCGTGGTCGCTACTGAGCTCGGAATCGAGCTCGCGGCCATCGGGCATGAAGTGCACTTCATTACCTACTCGCAGCCGTTCCGGCTGACGGGCCGCGAACACGGCATCTTCTACCATGAGGTACCGGTCTCGAATTACCCACTCTTCGAGTACCCTCCCTATGATCTGGCGCTGGCGACGCGCATGTCTGAGGTCGCCGCGTACTACCAGCTCGACCTGCTGCACGTTCACTACGCAATTCCCCATTCCATCTCCGCCTATCTGGCGCGGCAAATGCTGGCGGAGCGCAATCACCGGCTGCCGTTTGTGACGACGCTGCATGGGACGGACATTACTCTGGTGGGACTCGACCACTCGTATTTGCCGATCACGCGTTTCGGCATCGATCAGAGCGATGGGGTGACGGCCATCTCTAATTACCTGCGCGACAAGACGGTGCAAGAGTTTCATGTGAAACGGGAGATCGAAGTGGTTCCGAACTTCGTGAATTGCGACGTTTACACACCGTTAAATGCGGAGATCCGCGAGGCCGGGCGCGCGCAATTTGCGGAGGCGGGCGAGAAGATACTGGTGCATCTCTCGAACTTTCGGCCTGTGAAACGGGCGGTCGATGCTGTTGAGGTCTTCGCCCGCGTCACGGATGAGATTCCAGCGCGCTTGCTGTTAATCGGCGACGGACCTGACCGGTCGCAGGCTGAATGGCTGGCGGGGCGCAAGGGCATTCAGGATCGCATCCACTTCCTGGGCAAGCTGCCCAGCGTAAGCGACGTGCTGCCGCTGGCCGACCTGATGCTGATGCCGAGCGAGCTTGAGTCGTTCGGGCTGGCGGCTCTCGAAGCGATGGCATGCCGGGTACCGACAATTGCGACCGCCGTGGGCGGAGTACCGGAGCTGATCGAGGACGGCCTGAACGGGCGGCTGTTCCCGGTTGGCGATATAGAGGCTATGGCTCAGACGGCGATCGTGCTATTGAGCGACGATGCGAAACGCGACGCCATGGCAGCCGCAGGACGGCAGACCGCGCAGAAGAAATTCTGCGCGACGCGGATCATTCCGCAGTATGAGGCGTATTACGAGCGCGTGCTGGAGCGGGCGGCGGCGGGAGTGTGACTGGCGGTTCATTCGGCCGATACGTAGGCCGATTTCCGCTCCCCTCCAGTCCAGGACCTCGGGGATATCGGTGAGGTCAATTTCAGGTCCAGTCCTGGCGGCGACTCGGCGATGTTCCGTCTGCTCTTTCGTAAGCTTCTTGAGAAATTTCTCAAGTCGGATAGGGCGGGAAGAGCTTATGCGCGTCACTTTTCTGACCCACATCACAAGCGCGTGCTGGCGCGTGCGGCTGCGGGAGTGAACTGAGGCTCGTCGTCGTTCTCCTGGCTCGTTGGTATCGCCAGAGTGACCTTGGTTCCGCGGCCGGGGCGGCTGGTGACATCGAAGAGGGCGGCGTCTCCGAAGAGGACCTCCAGGCGCTCGCGCACGTTTTTCATGCCGATTCCGCTTCCCCGCAGCACGCCGCTGGAGTGCGAGCGGCCGGGGGCTATGCCGACTCCGTCATCTTCGATTTCTATGATCATTTTGCCGCTCTCGATGCGGCTGCGGAGGGTGATGGTTCCTCCGCTAATGCGCGGCTCAAGTCCATGCTTGATGCTGTTCTCGACCAACGGCTGCAGCAGCATGCTGGGCACGGGCAGGTCCAGCGTCGCAGGGTCGATCTCCTTCACGACACGCAGCTTGTCGGCGCCGAAGCGGACGACTTCGATGCCCAGATAGTCGTCTGTAAAGCTCAGCTCGTCGCGCAGGAGGATATAGGAGTCGTGGTCCTTGAGGAGCGCGCGCAGGATGTTCGCCAGCTTGACGATCAGCTCGCGGGCCTGCTCAGGACGGAACCGGACCAGCGATGCGATGGAGTTGAGGGTGTTGAAAAGAAAGTGCGGGTTGATCTGGCGCTGCAAGGCGTCGAGGCGTGCTTCGAGCAGGAGGCGCTTTTGTTCCTCGAGTGTTCGCTCGGTACGGATGGTGTTCCAGATCTTGAGCGGAATGCCGACCACCACGGCGGCGCAGGCCCAGGTGGCCAGACGAACGGGCCAGCTATCGGTGGTTAGAGCGAAGAGGAGGGTCGGATACAAGTCGTGAATCCAGGCGCGGGCGATCTCCATGCCGACGATCAGAATGAGCAGCAGGACCTGACGGTCAAAGCGCGGCTTGCGCAGGTTGCGGCGGATCCAGCGATAGATGCTGAGGTCGACGAAGGGTGAGAATGACCAGACTTCCTCTTCTTCAACGAACTTGCCATAGAGTCCGGCTGTAATGGCGACTGCGAGATTAAATGGCAGTGACAGATATTCGTGGTGCAGCATGGCGGGCAGCGACAGTACAGCCGCGCCGGAAAGCGCCGACAATGGCCCCAGAAGGATGCCCAGAATAATGGTCGTTTCGAAGGAGATATCCGCTGCAAAGAAGTTGGGGACGACCAATCGCACCCAGACGCCCAACGTCAGAGGAATGCAGATGAAGGCCAGCAGGCCCAGGGTTTGCGGCGGCGTACGGTGCTGGGTAAAGAGCAGGTTCTGAAAGGTGCGGGTGCGGGCGAGAGCGCTCGATACGGCGGCTGCCACGCCGAGCTTGATCAGCAAAGTGATGAGGATGAGTTTTGACTCAATCACATCTCTACTCTACGCCCGACACGCAGGCCGCGAGGCCGAGAACCGATCTGACAATTAACGCATCTATAATGTTGCTATGCCACTGGAAAGTGTTCGGAAAGTAGCCGATGCGGACTTCCCTACCCGCTGGGGACACTTTCGTATTCTCGGCTTTGAAGGAAAAGTGGTTTCGCCTGAGCCCTGCAAGCCGGGAGGTACGGCTCCCCCGGTACGCATCGAGGGCGCGGTTGCGCTGGTGATGGGCGATATCCATTCCGGATCGCCGATTGTCCGGATCCATTCGCAATGCCTGACGGGCGACGTTTTCCACTCGTTACGCTGCGATTGCCGGCTGCAGCTGGAGCTGGCCCTGGCCCGGATCGCTGATGCGGGCACTGGAATTCTTCTCTATGAGCAGCAGGAGGGCCGAGGCATTGGCCTGATGGCCAAATTGAAGGCTTACGAGTTGCAGGACCAGGGCTTCGATACGGTCGAGGCCAATGTGGAACTAGGTTATCGGCCGGATTGCCGGGAGTTTGAGCTTCCCGCCATGATTCTGCAGCAGCTTGGTGTCGGCTCTGTGCGCCTGATTACGAACAATCCCGAGAAGGTCGAGGCTCTGGAGGCGGCGGGAATTATCGTTGCCGAACGTATCTCCGCCGAAGTTGAGCCTGAAGAAACCTTCGAGCGCTATCTGAAAATCAAGCGGGAGAAGATGGGGCACATCTTCGACGGCGAATTAAGACCGACACCATAGATAGCGGGAAACCTTACGATGACGTGCTGCGTCTCTTAATACAGAACGACGATACACGCTCATAAAAATGCCCCGCGTTCCCTGACAATGGAAAGCGGGGCGATTTTTCGTCTTCCCATCAGCTGCGACGCTCTCGCAGAATCGATCTTCCTATCCAGAAAAGGGGCAGATCCACACTGGTGCCGCGAATCTGCCCAAGTGTCTGCTGATTATCGGAGGAGTGTGGGTGATTGTAGCACCGACGCAACGACAGGGATGCCGACGAAGCCACATCCCTGTCCAGACCCTATCCAACCACAGCGGCCTGTCTCCGGTGAACATCCACAACCTAGAGACGAAAAAGCATTGCTAAATGCTGAAGTCGTAAACCGCTCCTCCTCGCAATACCCACCCGGCGCGTCTCGCGCCAATTTTGAGCGACGGCGCTACCATCCTAGATTGACGGTTGCTCTCACACGACACTCAGGTAAACCTCGCAGCCATGCGAAAACTGCTAGGTTCCGCTTGGATGGTCTGCCTCCTGGTGGGCGTAGTGTCTGCCAGCCAAAACAAACACTCCCTGATGACCTAATTGTCGACCAGATCCGAACAAAGCTAGCGGCAGATGCCGCGGTAAAGGGCGCGCTCTCGTCGTCCAGGTTACCGACGGTGTAGTAACACTGAGCGGTACTGTGGAGACGCCCAAAGCGTAGACCAAGGCCGGCACGATTGCAAAGAAGGTTAAGGGCGTGAAGTCGGTCGTGAATAACATCACGGTTCATCCAGGAGGCCGTCCCGGGTCATACATCTCCTCCCGGCAAGACCGGCGGCATTCTCAAATACGAGGATATGTACTATCAGGAATATACGATCGGTACACATACCCAATCGGCGACCGCTCCGCGTTTCTTTGGGTTCCACTTTGGCCCTTCCATGCTCTGGATTGCCGCCGTCGGCATTCATGTGAAGACCGGCAAGAATAATCAATAAGAGGAGCATGACATGGTTAGGGGCCGAAACGTTCCGGCCGACCTTTATGCCTGGAGGTCACACGGAGGTCTCTGAATGGTTCCTGCCACGTTCGACGAAGATCTGCAATAGGGGAAATAAAATCCTCGGCTCCTCACTGCTGTTCCAGTTGCCCCAACCGCATTACGCATCGTCAGTGCTTGAAAGAAAAATAGAGAAAGAGTCCCAGAACGAAAGCGACAAACGCGAGGTCATAGTAGGCCCTTCAGTAAGGATAAGGATCCGTGTTATTGCGCTCGGGGTGTTTGGGGTTGTAACGGATGTGAAATGTGTCGTGTTTGTGAACCTCAACGGGCGATTCCAGGCCTCCGTCGTAGCTCTTGCCGTCTACTGTATATGTGAAGGTTACGTCGTAGTGGGCTGGATCGAGAACACCGCATTCTGCCGGAGGCGGACCCTGTACGGAAGCCCAGTACTTGCAGCTTTGAACTTAGCGATTGCCTCGGGCCAGTTGTTGTGGCGGAGTTTGGCAAGCAGTTGAAAGAAGAGTCGAAAGAGCACGTAAGAATCTTAAATGTCTTGCACAAGAGAACGATGGTCTGTTTCGTCACGTACTGCCATTGCCCGGATTTGGCGTTGAGTTGCCGGCAGTTCCGGAGACTGACGTTGGAGCTATCGCAGCCGTCAGCGCTTTAAGGAGAGCCGAGCCTTTGGGGCTCCCGAGGCCGGTGCAAGGGTCCCAGCCAACACCGGCGTGATAGGGTCCGCCCTGTCCCTGGCTGTCGTTGTCTCCCTGGGTTACATCGTTGAAGGAACTGCTGCTGACGCTGCTCTGATAGATGAGGGCGTTAAGGAAGCCGACCGGCTTGCCGAGACTCTGCCCGAAACGGGCGACGAGCGCGGCCCAGAGCGGTGCGACGGCGCTGGTTCCGCCGACGGTCGTGTCAACTCCCTTACAGCGGATCTGGTAGCCGGTGGCGGGATCGGCGTCGCCGGATACGTCGGGCACACCGCGGCCTCCTGCCGTTCCTGTTCCAGCCGGCTGCGCGGGGACGTTGATCGAGGTCTGGTAATCGGGTTTAGGGAAGAATTGGCTGACTCCGCCGCCAGTTCCCTGCCGGACGGTATTGCCGTTCCCGTCGTCGACTGCGGCATTCCAAACAGTTTCGCTGCCGATGGTGTTGCCGTTGGCCAGCAGATTCGTGCCGCCGCAGTCCAGGGCGTGCGTGGCTGCTCCAGGAAAATCAACATTCAGGGAGCCAGTGCCATCAAACGAGCCATCGTCGCCGGCGGCAACAGTAACCGGAATTCCAAGCTGCGCGGCATGCTGCAGGACTGTCTCAAACTGCTGCCGCGTCTGCTCGGTATAGTAGATCTCAGCCTTGCCCCAACTGATGGAAATGACGGTGGGCTGCGGAGTGGCGACAATCGCCGCGTTGACGGCAGCCAGGAAGGCCTGATCATCGGTGGATGCTGCGAAGTACACCAGCTGCTTCGCTCCGGGAGCGAGCGCGCCGGCGATCTGGATGTCGAGCGCGACCTCCAGCTCCTCGTCGGTGGGATCAGACCCACCGGAGACGGTGTTCTGTCCCCCATTGACGGAGACAGCCGCGATAGACGGTGTCTGGAGGCCGAGTTCCCGAAAGTAGGCATCCAGATCGGATTGAAGAAATCCGCCCGCCAGCTCAATTACAGCGATGATCTGGCCTGTGCCATCCAGGCCGGAAGGAAAGCTGTAGATCTGACCGATAGCCAACGGCGAAAAGGGTTGCTCGGTCAGGGCCTCACTGACCGTCCTAGGGTGGATTTTGCGCACTCGCGGCTCCGCCTGCGGGCGGTTATCTAATCCGACTACGGCGGTCAGGATCGGGAGGAGACTCTCCGGGATCGTTATGTCGCCTTCACGATGGCGGTATATCTTGTTCTTGATCCTGACGTGATCGAGGGTGACACCGAAGGCCCGACTAAGATCACCGACGGTGCCGTGAAGCTCGATGGATCGCGTCGCCGGATTTTCATTGGCCGGCGCGAGGTTGTATTCCTTGGCGAACGCGCGAATCGCGGCGAGATCCTCGGTGCTCGCCCCATACGTTGCCGTGTACTCTTCGTTTGTTATGAAGTGGCCGGGCCGAG
>Ga0206981_10002_pt1 | contig 62159 bp, 51 predicted proteins | sample Alteio_BWMinCont_17_FD_153312 | JGI IMG/M metagenome (GOLD analysis project Ga0206981, IMG submission 153312) | Enriched cells from forest soil in Barre Woods Harvard Forest LTER site, Petersham, Massachusetts, United States -... | ecosystem: Environmental > Terrestrial > Soil > Temperate forest >... | reverse complement strand
CCGCCAGCCAGGAAAGTTACTGTGCCGGTGGGTACCCCGCCTGTTGAGGTTACTTTGGCTGTGAAGGCGACGGACTCTCCAAATTCGGAGGGGTTCACCGACGAAGTGACCGTCGAAACTGTAGGCGCCAGAGTCACGGTTTCTGCCAGCACCGCGGAAGTGCTGGTAGTGTAAGTTGAATCTCCCGAATAGATGGCGGTGATCGAGTGGCTTCCCGCAACCAGTGCTGCAGTGCTGAAGGAGGCGGAACCGCTGGTCAAACTCACCGTGCCGATCAACGTGGCGCCGTTCAAAAACTTTACGGAGCCGGTGGGAATCCCGGAGATAGAAGGTTTCACCTTGGCGGTGAAAGTAACCGTCTTGCCGTACACGGATGGGTTGAGTGACGAGGTTATTGTGGTTGAAGTGGTCTCGTGAACTACTTGACCCACCGTTGCCGAGTTGCTTGGGAAAAAGTTCGTAGCTCCCGCATAACTGGCCGTCAGAGCATCGGTTCCCACAGGAAGCGTGGAGAGGGATAGAGTGGCGACAGCGCCGGAAAGCGTCCCAACGCCTAACGTAGTCGCGCCATTCTTGAAGGTGACGGTACCGGTCGCTGTTCCTGAGGGTGATGAAGCAACGACTGCCTTCAAAGTGACAAGTTGACCATTCACCGATGGATCAGGGGATGCAGTCAGAGTTGTGGTCGTCAATGCCCGGATGGTGAAGGCGACCGACTTGACCACTTCCGTGTTGCCCGCGTAATCAGCGCTGTAGTACTTGACCGTGTGGGCGCCAAGCGCTGTGATGTTAAGCGGACTCGAATAAGCAGTGACCGCTCCGCCATCCAACTGGTAGTAAGTCGCCAAAACGCCACTCAGGCTGTCGACGGCGCTAAGCGTTATCTTCACCGCTGAATCATAGGCGGCGCCGTTCAGGGTACCCGACAAGGTTGCGGAAGTTACAGGAGCAGTCTCGTCGATTAACACCCATTCATAAGGCTCAGCACTGAAATTGCCTGCGTTGTCCTCGGTGAAGTAATAGATGTAGTGCCATCCCTGCGCCGTGATGGAAAAGGGGGCGGTATAGACGTTGCACGAGCCCAAGGTGCCCTGAGTGCAGGCGCCTGTATCGATGGCAAAGAACGTCTTCTTGATTCCTGAGGAAGTGCTGCCGCCGGGATCCTTCGCCGTGAGGGTTACGGTAACCGTCTGCCTATTCCAGCCATGACTGTTCGCGACTGGTGAGTTAGCAATACTGATGGTCGGCGCAATCGTGTCATAGCACAGCCAGTAGTAATACTGGTTGCCGGATGTGATACCGCTGTTATCCCAGGCATCTACGGTCGCGTAATGGCATCCCTGTCCGGCCCATGACAGTTGCAGATACCCGGAGGTGGCATTCGGGAACTGCGGACCACTGTAGAAGGAGTTACCGCTCCCGGGAGTTGCCTCCGAGGTTGGGTCGGAGAAATAGTTGTCCCAAGCCTGCGAGAAGCCGGCTACACCGGTCGCCGGGTATCCGCCTCCAGTGTCGGTAACCGTCCAGCTCACGGTCTGGTCGGTGTTGAACCAGGTATCAGAGGTGGGACTTACCGTGGGACCGGTGAAATGGATAAGTGGAGCGCCGAAGTCTCCGAGGTCATAGGTGTTGATGGCCCAGGAGAGTTGCAGGGCATTGAAGGATCCCCAACCGGTGGTTAGATCGTAACCGGTCCCGGCGCAGTAGGAGCCAAGCCCGTAGAGGTTGGTGATGTCGTTGCTGTTGCAACCGGAGGTCACATCGTAGAAGGGGTAATGAGCCTCGTAGCTGTTCCCGGCGTGTTCACCCAGCCAGTAGAGTTTGTAGTTGAGCTGGCCGATCGGTGCTCCGCCGAGGCCGATGGCGAGCAGGTAAGCGTTGGCCTGAGCCACGAAGCCGGACATCATCGGCGAGGCGATGCTGGTGCCTGCCACACCGGACAAGGAGCCGTTGAAGTAATAGTTCTGCGCGGTGTGCGAGCTGGCGTTGAGGGCGACGTCAGGGAGGCTGCGGCTGCCTGATCCGCAAGCCGGACTGTGGCCGTTATTGGTTTGATAGCCAGGCGCCGCGAAGAGGCTGCTGCATCCGCCACCTGTGCCGCCATGGTTGCTGGTGCAGGCGCCGGTATAGTTGTCGCCTGTCCAGGTGACTTCGGAGTTGAAGGAGCCGTCGCCGTTGAGCGCCAGCTGCGTGCCGCCGACGGCGACAACGTCGGGATCGGAGCCGGGATAGATGGTGGCGATGGCGGCACCGCAGCCGGTGGCTGCGCCATTGTCGCCGGAGGCCGCCATGATGGTCATGCCCTGGCCGAGCATCTGGTTGAATATCGAGTGCCAGGAGCTTACGAGGCCGAATCCGTTCAGATAGGACTCATTGAGACCGTAACTGATGTTTACGATCCGAACCAGGTTGTCGTTCACCATTTGTTGAAAGACCGTGCCGAAGTCGCCGAAGCCCTGGGCGGCCTCATAGTCGAAGACCTGCGCGGTGTCGAATTCGGAGCCGAAGCTGTTGGAGGTAGCCAACGACCACTCAATGTCCAGCGTACTCTCGTCGCTGCAGCAGGAAGGCGTGCCGTTGACCCATATCCGGTGCGTAAACAGGGCGAGATAGGGATATTGACTTTGGAAGCCGTAGATGTCGCTGTTGGCAAAGTCGCCATCCGTGGCAAGGCCGATCGAGGTCTGTAAGGGAGCGCCTCCATTATATCCAGAGGTGTGATAAGGATTGCAGCAATGTCCCTGAGCCTGGAGGGCCTTGTAATCGTACATGTCCGAGGTATAGAGGTCGGAGGGGTCGTACCAACCGTTGGTAACCTGCCCCCCTCCGCCAATTGCCGCGTTCTTTGCGGTGCCGGACTTAGGAGGCGCGGCAGTCGCACTGCCGTGAACCGATGGGCCGTTCTGGCGAACCGGGCCAGGCGAATAGTCGGGCCCGCGGATGCCTTTGAGCGCCGTATTCGCGGGGAGCATGCGCATGATGCTGTTCAGTCCGTCAACGTATTCGATGATGCCGACGAGGTTTCCCGGAATGACCGGATCATGGTCGTTGGAGAACTCGATCGCGCCGCCTACGTCATACTTATTGATTTTGATGTTGAAGGCTTTCTGAATCGTATCCACCGTGCCTTCGACGTTTACCATCAGGCGGTTGGGATAGCGGGCGGTAACCGTGAGTCCCTGGCTGGCGGCCCAATCGACGACCGACTGCTCATCTTTGGCAGAGGGGGCGAAGCGGGCGTTCCACTGCTCTGGAGTGAGGTATTTCTTGAAGTTCGGAGAATTTTTGTCCTGGAGTTCCTTCAGGAATTTCTCCTCCGCCGCCATTTTCGGGGCTTTGATGGAGATGGCCAGGCGGAGCATGGAGGTGGGTTCGTAGGCCTGAATCGGTTTCGCGATGGCGGCCACTACCTGCCTGGGGGTATTGGTTTGGCCATGGTTGTTATCGATCGTTGCAATCTGTGGTTGCTGGCTCCATGCCATGGTTTGCGCAAACGATGCGATGAGGGCGGCGAGGTAGCCGTAACGGTGGAATGCGCGCGTGAAATGCCTGATGGAACTGCAATAGCGAAAGCTCATTGTTTTTCTCCGAAAGACGTAGATACCCCAAGGGCGTTGCGAGAGCCTCGCCCGTGAGGGTCGGAAGGTGGCGAGGAGTTTTTTCGTGATGGCCTAGATGGCCCCCGCTCGCATAGTGCAACCTCCACGCCTCTCGTATCAGGGACACGAAGAATTTCATTGGGGGATTCCTGGAAACAATTTTGGGAGAGGCTCACCGGTGGAAGCACGGGGACGGCAGACTGCCCGGGTCGCATGCTGATAAAGTCTTGATAAAAGCTTTTCCGCCGCCGCCATCCGACAGCCAGGAAGCGACGCGGCACCGAATGAAGACCCTCCGGTTTGATTCTCCAATCCATCCGGTTCCAGCAGAGGAGAACTCATGTCAAATCGCTCTTTCGCCGCCGTGCTGATGCTCGCCATCTCGCCCGGGGTCGTGGCCCAGCAGTTCTCGTCCGTGCCAGGCCAGGGCCGTTCCATGGTCGTAACCAACTTTGGGATCGTTGCGGCGCCGCAGTTTCTGGCCTCTCAAGCGGGCGCGCACATCCTGGAGGATGGCGGAAACGCAATCGACGCCGCGATCGCGGCCAACGCCGTGATGGGAGTGGTCCAGCCCTATGTGAATGGCATAGGCGGCGATCTGTTCATGCTTTACTACGAAGCGAAGACAGGTAAGCTCTACGGCCTGAACGCGAGTGGATGGACACCAAAAGCTCTCACCATCGACTACCTCAAGGCACACCAAATAGACAGCATCAACCCGATTGGCGTTGAGACCATCGATATCCCAGGTGCAGTGGCGGGATGGGACGCGATGAGGACCCGGTTTGGTACGCTTCCGTTCAGCCAGATCCTGGCTCCTGCGATCTACTATGCCGAGAATGGATTCCCCCTGGCTGAGCGAAATGCGCGCTACTGGGTGGCCAAGAGTCTGCTGCAGCAGCCTGGATACCGCGAGACCTACCTGCCCAACGGCGTGGCGCCCAAGGTGGGTGATGTGTTCAGGAATCCGGCTCTCGCGCACTCGTTGCGGGAGATTGCGGCGCACGGAAGGGATGCGTTCTATAACGGCCCTATGACCGAAACCATGGTGAAGTTTCTCCAGTCACAGGGAGGCACGCACACCCTCGAAGACTTCAAGGACTTTAAGCCGGAGTGGGTTGAACCTGTCTCCACTCTCTACCGCGGCTGGACGGTCTACGAGTTGCCGCCGAATGGGCAGGGCATTGCCGCACTGTCGATGCTGAACATCATGGAACGATTTCCTATGGGGCAGTATGGACATAACTCCGCCGATGCATTGCACATAATGATCGAAGCCAAAAAGCTGGCTTATGCGGACATGCATCGCTACGTCGGAGATCCCCGTTTCACTCCGGTACCGGTCAAGGAGTTGCTCTCAAAGGATCTTGCTGCACAACGGGCAAAGCTCGTTCAATTGGATAAGGCCGCCTGCCAGGTGGTTCCGTCCGACGTAGAAACGAAACTCGGCGCACACGGCAACTCGACCATCTTCCTTTCTACGATCGATAAGGACGGTAATATCGTCTCGCTGATCCAGAGCAACTTCGCGGGCTATGGCACCGGAATGGTCGCACCCGGTCTGGGCTTTTCCTTTCATGACCGTGGCGCCGGCTTTGATCTGACGCCCGGTCTTCCGAACTCGCTTGCAGGACACAAGCGGCCTCTCCACACAATCATCCCGGCCTTCATGGAAAAGGAAGATATGCACATCGGGTTTGGCATCATGGGAGGCTGGAACCAGGCGCAGGCACATGCCCAGTTTGTCGCAAATGTTGTCGACTACGGGATGAATGTGCAGGCCGCTCTCGAACAGCCGCGGTTTACCAAAGGGACTTTTCAGGGGTGCGATGTGCAGATGGAGGAGACGATCCCCGAACTGGTTCGTGCGGAACTCACGAAGCGGGGCCACCAGATTCAACTGCTGGAGCCCTTCTCCTTCAGCGTTGGGCAGGGAGAAGCCGTGGTGAGAGACAGCGGGCGCAAGGTCAACTTTGCCGGAGCAGATCCGCGTTCGGATGGCGAAGCGATACCGCAAGGGCCGGACACAAAGTAAATCCCAGCGGTAAGGCATTCGTCACGATATGGTCGGCTTCGCGACAGGAATCCCAAAAATGAGCGGTGGGTTGAAAATGGCACTTGTGATGTGCGTTTCGGGGGAGTAGTCTATCGAACTTCCGAATCGGCAACCGCTTCCTTAAATCCTTCTATGTTCATTTCCCGCAGCGATAATCACTGCGCGTACATCCGAAGACAGGCGCCTGCAACTTCGCTATACGATACCTGTCGAGAGTGGCGCCATGCTGCAACTGGTCTTCGGTGAACGTAACCGCATTATCTGATCACGTCTGGACTACGCCTGAGGAAAGAAGCATAATGTCGTGGTTGAGAAGGCAGGCGCAATGACCCTTATTGAAACTTGTGTCCTGGAAATGGCGGATGGTCTTAAGCGACCCTTCGCAGGGGATATTGGACCAATCCAGGGAGGGCGACCAGGGGCGAAGGCTCGTTCGCAGGCGCGACGCTGTGGGGTTTTCGGGACGACAGCGATGCGAAGGGGCAGCCGATTATCGTGTGCCGTTCGTTCTCGCCATGGTTACGTTTGACGCGCGGGCCGGATCCAGGCGCACCTGGCTTCGGTCTCGCCGTTCGGCGGAGTTGCGAGACGGGAAAAAGGCTGCTTGCTGCGCTAGATTCACGACGCCAGGGAAATCTGGATATGGAGGGAAAGGCCATGGAATATAAGGTTAAGCGCATTTCGACAGCCGGGATCGCCGAGGCCATCGCAAAAGCCGAACTCTATCGCTCGCTTAACGAACCGGAAGAGGCAGAGTCGATCTGTCACGATATTTTGGCTGTCGAACCGCAGCATCAGCTCGCACTGCGTTTACTCGGGCTCTCCCTCACCGATCAGTTCACCGGCCGTGGGTCCGATCGTTACCGGGAAACCGAAGACATCCTCCGACAGCTCGAGGATCCGTACGAGCGGCTCTACTACACCGGGATTCTGCAGGAGCGACGCGCGAAAGCGCAGCTCAACGCCGGGCAACCACCTCATTCACTATTTACGCTGTTCTACCAGGCTCTGCACTCTTTCGCAGAGGCTGAGAAAATCCGTCCGGCGGGAAACGATGATGCCATCCTTCGCTGGAATCGTTGCGTGCGGCTGCTTCAAAATCCGGCCTACGAATGGAATGAATCGGAACAGGAACTCGTTTCTTTCGACGCCCAGGACAGCCCGCCGAGATAACAACGCTCCACGGTTTTGGTGGAAACGAGTTCCCGTCAAAGGATGCGGAACAGCCGTTTTAGGGGATCGAAGTAACGGTCTACCACGCGCTCTTTGAGGGGAATGATCGCGTTTTCGGTAATCGTAATCGACTCTGGACACACCTGCCGGCAACACGTGGTGACGTTGCAGTAACCGATGTTGTGCATGTTCCTCAGATCGCTCACTCGGTCTTCGGTATCGAGCGGATGCATTTCGAGTGCAGCTGCATACACGAGCAGACGCGGACCGATGAACTCCTCGTGCTTGTGGTGTTCTCGCAGGACGTGACACACGTCCTGGCAGAGAAAACACTCGATGCACTTGCGAAACTCCTGCACACGCTCGACGTCGGCCTGCTGCACGCGCCAAGTGCCATCGGCCGCATCGGGAGGGCGGGGCTTGAATTGCTTGATGGTCTTCTTGGCCCGGAAATTCCACGAAACATCCGTGACCAGATCGCGTATGACCGGAAACGTGTGCATTGGTTCCAGGATGACCGGCATATCCAGGTTGAGGTCACTTAGCCGGGTCATGCACATGAGCTTGGGCATGCCGTTGATTTCAGCAGAGCACGATCCACACTTGCCAGCCTTGCAGTTCCATCTCACCGCCAGGTCGGATGCTTGCTGCGCCTGGATGCGGTGCACGGCGTCCAGAACGACCATTCCCTCCTCCACGGCGGTGGAGTAATCCTGGAATGCGCCGCCCGCAGGGTCTCCGCGCCAGATGCGAAATGTCGCTGATGTGGCCATCTGTCTTGTCTCCCGGCTATTTCATCTGCCGCTACTTCATTTCCTGGATCACTTTGTTCAACTCATCGGGCAGCGGGGCAAGCGCGCGCTTCTCGACTTGCATCTGATCGTTTGCGCCACGCTTGATGACGATGTTGTACTTTCCCCATTCCGAATCTTTAACCGGGAAGTCTTCGCGGAACTGCGCGCCACGGCTTTCTTTTCGCAGCAGCGCGGCACGGGTAACAGCTTCAGACACGATCATCATGCTGCCAAGATCAATCGCCGTGTGCCAGCCGTTGTTGTACTCGCGATTCCCCACTATGCCTGTTCGCTCTGCCCGCATGCGTAATTTGTCGATCGCGTCAAGCGCCTGTTGCATTTCAGTCTCGAGGCGGACGATTCCCACGAGGTCCTGCATGGTCTCCTGCAGATCGTATTGGATCTGATAGGGGTTCTCACCGGAAGGGCCGCGGTCGAAGGGAGCGAGGGCAGATATTGCCGTAGTTTGCAGCTCCGCCTCGTCGATCGTCACCGGGCCGTTGGCATTGGCGAATTCGGCAGCAAAGCGTCCCGCACGCCGCCCGAATACGACCAAATCGGACAAGGAATTTCCGCCCAGCCGGTTCGCGCCGTGCAATCCTGCCGCAACTTCCCCGGCTGCGAAAAGCCCGGGCACACTGGACATTTGAGAGTCGCCGTCTACGCGGATTCCGCCCATCATGTAATGAGTTGTGGGACCTACCTCCATCGGCTCTTTCGTGATGTCCAGATCGGCAAGCTGTTTGAATTGGTGGTACATGCTGGGAAGCTTGCGCTTGATGTGTTCCGCCGATTTCGGCATGCGCTCTTTGATCCAGGAAATATCGAGAAAAACACCGCCGTGAGGTGAACCTCTGCCCGCCTTGACTTCGCGATTGATGCACCGCGCGACATGATCTCTGGTGAGCAGTTCGGGCGGACGCCGCGCATTCTTGTCGCCCTGCGTATATCGCCAGCCCTCTTCTTCCGAGTCTGCGGTCTGCTCTTTGTACAAGTCGGGAATGTCGTCAAACATGAACCGGCGGCCTTCGCTGTTGCGCAAGACGCCGCCTTCGCCGCGCACGCCTTCGGTTACGAGGATGCCGCGCACGCTGATCGGCCAGACCATGCCGGTGGGATGAAACTGCACGAATTCCATGTCCTGGAGTTCAGCTCCGGCGCGATACGCCAATGCAAGGCCGTCGCCCGTATATTCCCAACTGTTGCTCGTGATCTTAAAGGCCCGCCCGATTCCGCCGGTGGCCAGCACCACTGCCTTCGCCTCCCACAGCTGGAACCGGCCCTTCTCGCGGTCGTATCCGCAAGCTCCGGCAATACGGTTTCCGTCGAGTAGCAGGCTAAGCACCGTACACTCCATGTGGACTTCCATCCCCGTGTGAATGCCGTGATCCTGGAGTGTGCGTATCATCTCCAGGCCGGTGCGGTCGCCGACGTGTGCCAGTCGCGGGTACCTGTGTCCGCCGAAGTTTCTTTGCAGAATCCTGCCGTCTGGAGTGCGATCGAACAGCGCGCCCCATGCCTCAAGTTCGCGTACGCATTGCGGAGCTTCTTTGGCGTGCAGTTCTGCCATGCGCCAGTTGTTCAGGTACTGACCCCCGCGCATCGTATCGGCGAAATGGACCCGCCAGTTGTCGCGATCGTCCACATTGGCCAGTGCTGCGGCTATGCCTCCTTCGGCCATCACGGTATGGGCTTTGCCGAGCAGCGATTTGCAGACCACTCCGACCTTCGCACCGGTAGCTCCGGCTTCAATGGCAGCGCGCAGGCCGGCTCCGCCTGCTCCAATCACCAGTACATCGTAGGAAAACCGCTGGAATTCCGGCATCTAGAGAATTCTCCAGTCATGCCAGATCCCCATCGAACAGAGGCGAACATAGATATCGGAAAACGCAACCCAAAGGAGGCTTGACCAGGCCCATTTCTTGTGTCCCGCGTTCAGCAGGCTCACGAAGTTGTAGATCTTGTGCCGTATGGGGTGATGCGAGATCTGGTCGAATGTCCCCCCGATCAGGTGCCGGAACGCATGACACCCGAATACATATCCGCCCAGAAGCACGACATTCACGACCAGCACGAGGCTTCCAATCCCGATCCCAAATCCATCCGGAAAAAAGAACGACCTCAACGCGTCGTAGACCAGAAAACCCCAGACAATGTACGAGAACCTGAGAAAGTAGCGATGAAAATTCTGCATGATGAGCGGAAAGGTTCGTTCGCCCAGATAACTCTTGCGGGGCTCGCTAACCGCGCACGCCGGAGGATCTGCCCAGAACGATTTGTAATACGCGCCTCGGTAGTAGTAACAGGTGAGGCGGAACAGGCCGGGTATCCAAAGAATGAGCAGAGCCGGAGAAAAGGGCAGAAAACTCGGGTACCATCCCGGCTTGGGGCCAAACAAGGCGTGCGGCGAACTGCCGAAAAGTTCGGGGGAATAGAACGGTGAGATATAAGGTCCATAGGTGTAATGGCTGTTCTGGAAGGCCGCCCAGTTAGCATAGACCAGAAACGCACCAAGCCCCAGGAAGATTGCCGTCGGAGAAAGCCACCAGGCGTCGCGGCGCGATGTTCGGCCAAACTTGCCGTCTTTCCAGACAATATCGGGAGCGGACATCGGGCCTCCATGAAGGAGGGATTCGCAGACGGTGCCGTTCCCTCCCGATGGCATCGAATTGTATAGCAAAGACTCTGACGTCAGCCACCAGGGATGTGAGTCAGGCGGAAACTGGCCCCAAGTCAGGCCAGTCGCACTCCAGAGCCTCAGCGTCTACTGCGTGAGACTTGCCTCACCTGTCTCGACGTCTAACGTCCAGTCGTGAGGAGGTGGCACGTGAAGATTGCCGTTGCCAATCTCCAACGGCATCCATAAGTACCGGGAATCCCATAAAGCGTTTGGGCGCCAGATATCGCCCATATAGAGGACAGAGGTCTTTCTGGATCCGGCGATCTTGAGCAGCATTGTTGACTGCGAACCGTAAGTGTTCGTATCCGGTGGAGCGATGTTTTTGAACTCCGTCCATGGACCGCTCAGCGAAAGCGCCGTTGCATACACGTTTGGATTAGGGTTCCACCCAGTGAGGTGAGAGCCTATGGCGTAGTAGAGGCCGAGGTAGTGAACGAGCGCACCACCCTCGAGAGGAGCCTCGAGAAAGCTCACTCTTTCTTCTACGCTCAGATAGTCTCTGGATAGCCGTGCAATGAAGAAGCCCTTGGTGGGCCTCGACTCGAAGATCAGGTAGGCTGCGCCGTCATCGTCGATAAATTGACCGATGTCGCGGCTCTCTTCGCCAAGCGGCCGAAAGCTCTTTACGTAGTGATAATCGCCATCGATGCGGTCGCTGACTAACACGGCCACGCGGGCCACACTATAGCTTCCGTTATCCAGGTGGGCATACATGACAAACTTGCCTGAACGCGCGTTGTGAAAGACCTTGGGTCGCTCCAATATCCACTTTGGTCCCAGATGCTCTGGATCGACAAGCGCCACCGCCTGGCGGCGAAACTTCCAATGCACAAGGTCACTGGATGAATAGCAGGCCACATAGCGCCGTTCAGGATCATTCCCCTGCGTGCGATCCTCTCCAAACCAGTAGAAAAGTCCCTTCCAGCGAATCATGCCTCCACCGTGCGCCTGTATCTGCCGACCGCGGTCATCGAGCCACACCGCTCCGGGACGAATCACGGGAGCTTGGGCGCAAAGTAAGGTCGCCGCAAAAGGAATTAGGGCTACAGCTCTGACAGATTTGATCACTTTCCTCCATATTTCAAACCGGAGACGCTTCAACGCGTCACTGTATCGCATCCTGTATTGATTTGGCGGATTGCCGAACTGAGATCAAAGAGTCCCTCTCAATTATCTGCTGTTTGTGTTTCTTGCAAAATTTCGTGGCCGCGGCGGCTTTCTCGGGTTGACCAGTCTGACGATTGGTAAAAAATCAGACGAAATCTTGTATTTCCAAATGCAGAGAGTCTACGCGATTGGTTCCTTGCTGCGGTTGAGTGGGCCGGGCTCAAAGAGTATACGTGGCATTGTAATCGCCAAACCTTGGCCAGTAGACTGCCATGGCCGGGATGGTCCTCGTGCTTTCCACCGCCTCACGGCTTATGGGGGACGCCAACGCGATTCATGCTTCGGCTCCGCGCGAGCAGCGGAGGGACAAGCGCGATGCCAGGCAGATTTGGCAATTGCTGATAGAGAACCGGTTTCCAGCCATCTGGCAGCCTTCGGTGGCCAACCAGGAACAGCGGCAGTTGCTGTTACATCGCTGCCGGCTGGTACGGATGCGGACGCGGATCAAGAACCAGTTGGATTCGATCGCCAAGAACGAGGGGCTGACCGGCTCTCGGAGCTGGTCAGCAAAGCGCCGCCAGCAGATCGAGGACTTACCGCTGACGAGTTGGTATGCCCAGCGGCGAGCGGATCTTTTGGGTGAGCAACACCTGAGAAAGCATGCGAACCGACCAGTTTGTATGTTGCTAGGTTGAAGGTCAATCACAATTGTGATCTGCCTGACTTTTGGCTGTTGACGTTCTCCGCTTCCGTAATCTCTCGCCCCGATTGTATGAAAAGTTGGAGAAGCGGCCGTTCGCATGGGGCGCGTCTCAGAGCCTCCGATTCCGGCCCGGTCCAGGGTCCAGACCTGGCTGCGCACCCACGGTTTCGCCATTGAAAGAGTTCCGCAGGCCCTCCACGTTATCGAGTTCTCCGGCGCTCGTAACATCGGTCTCGACAAATTGAGCAGCAAGCTGCATACTGATTGGTATGTTACCAGGTACAATTGATCTGTTAGTGGGTAGAGACAGACCGAGACGCAGGGGGTATGCACCGCGCGATCCGGAGCGCACCCGGGAGCGCTTGTTGCAGGCGGCATTCCGCGAAGTATACAGATCGGGCTTCCAGAGTGCCGGTCTGGATGCCATTCTGGCCGCAGCCGGGGTCACAAAGGGGGCGTTGTACCACCACTTCGGCAGCAAAGAAGCCCTGGGATACGCCATCGTCGAAGAGATCATCGCCCCCGACAATCGCGGCCAGTGGTTGCGTCCTCTCGAGAACTGCAAGGATCCTATCGACGCTTTGATCGGCGCTGTTCAAGAGTTATCAGTTCAGCCCGAAGTTGTGCGCGGCGGCTGTCCTTTGATCAATCTTGCGCAGGAAATGTCTCCTCTTAACGCGGGATTCCGCCAACGGCTCGCAACAATATTTCGTAACTGGCAGGACGGCGTTGCCGCTGCCTTGCGGGATGGTCAGAACCATGGAAAGGTGCGCCGCGACCTGGAACCCGATCAAGCAGCTGGATTGTTGATTGCCATGGTCGAAGGTTACGGCTCGCTTGCCAAGAATGCCCAAGATGCGAAGGTGATGGAAGCGGGGATCAGAAACATCGTGGAGTGGCTGCGGTCTTTGCGCCCGGCCGGCAACCGCAAACGGGGCTGAACGGATCGTGCATGCCCACGACGTCAAGTGCGGTGACCTCCTAAACACTCAGGACGGCCCCAGAGGCCACTAACCCAAGAATCTGGAACAGGAGAATGGACATGACAAGAATCGGAGTATCACGGCGGAAGGCGCTCGAAGCGGGAGCTTGCGCACTCGCTGGAGCGGCGGGACTCTTGGTGACGGCAAGCGCGCGCGCAGGGGCGGTGCCGAGCACGGCAACCGAAGAAATCATCCGGAAGTGGTACAAGGCGTGGGTGGAAAAGGACGAGGGGCAATTCGAGGCCCTAATGACCGACAACTTTACCTTCACTAGCGCGGCCGGCGACGACCACATCAGTAAGAGCACTTTCAAAACGCAATGCTGGGATACACAGGCTAAGCTTATCGAGCGATCCGATCTGGAGCGAGTGATCGCAAGTGGCAACGAGGCGTTTGTGAAATATCTTTGCCACACGACGAACGGCAAATCATTCCGGAACGTGGAATATCTCCGGGTCAGCGATGGGAAGGTGGAGGTCCTTGAGTGCTATTTCGGTGGGGTCGGTTATCCCTCAGCAGCAAGCAAGGGGATGTGACGTTGTATTGGCCAGCCTTTCCGGCACGGGGCGGTATTGGTGGGAAAGACTGCACCTCTTCCAGGATCTAGCGGCTCATCGCGGTCAATGAATTCGTTCAATGGTCAAGGCGTGGCGCGGGTAGTTGCTTTTAGCAGCCTCGCGCGCGATTACTGCTGCTCTGGCGAAGATGGAATTGGACGCGACCGTATGGCACACCAAAGTAAGGCATGAAAGTCGGCCAGTGTTTACAAATCCAATCCAGCTGGACGTGAAATCGCCTATCCAGAATCTTGGTATGAGCAAGAAACGTCAGCCGCACCAAATGTATGAGCAGACGACTTTTCAGCCATGTGCGGCTCACGTGCTGTCGTCGGTGAGCACATTGGGGCCAGTGCGCTCACTGAACAGAATCCATTTGAATCGCTGGCGATGCGAGTCTGGCCGATTGGTCACCACTATCCTCGGAATCCGCAGTCTGGTTCATTCAAATTGATTAAGATCCGGGTCGAGTGCAGGATGATCCAGCGCTCTACACATAGCGACGATCTGGCCCTTGTGGTGAAAGGTATGGGTCAGGACATGTGAAGGATGAGTGCAGGGGTGCGAACCGCGATGTCTCCATCGGAGAAATGAAGTTCCTTGGCGTTGTTAAGCTTCTGACCCGTCAATCCTGACAGATAGGCGTGGGTCTGCCGCTGACTTCCTGCTGGAGGAGTCTCGCATCTTCGACCGCGGGACATTCGGCAGCGTTGCGATCGACGTTCGGGAGCTGGAGCGATGCCGGCTGGCCGTTGGCGCGCAGTTCTTCCGTGCGAATGCGACGGATCATATTCGCGCAACTGCCTTTGGCTTCGAAGCACGTCGGCTCGACCGTCGTTTGGGGGCATTGCGAACGACCGGCTCCCATAGCAACTAAAGCCTTGGTGCCTTCACGATCTTTCTCACAGCCTTTGGGACTGAGACCGCAGATCCTGACTTTACTCGACCAAGGTCCCCCGGACATTGGTTTCGTGGGTTAGGACACACTTCCAGCCGCCGTCTTCCCACTTCAAAACGTCTGTCTGGACCTCTCTGACAGAGAACTCCTTATGGTTTAACGCGCCCGAGACCGAGAGCTTAAAGGTTACCGTTGCGATGTTGCCGTAGACGCGCACTCGGGCATTCGCAAGGTCCATATCGTAGATTTTTCGCGTAAAGGTGCCCGCCTTGATCGCAGCGCAGATGCTGCCCCTCATTCCGACACGGTCGTCGAGGCCGCCAATTCCATTGACGACTGCCCAGTCAGGGTCCAGTAAGCGGCAGAACCCGTCGGCGTCATTGGTCCGCATTGCCTGTCCGAGTTCTTTTTCCGCCTCGAGTGCATTTTCTTGGGTTGGCCCATCGTTGGTAGGGCCAGCTGTAGCCCTTGCGGTACCAGCCATGAACATCCCCGGAGATGCAATTAACAAAAACCCACTGATCAATATGGCTCTCCCATTCGTCATTCCCATTGTTTGCACTCCTTTTGTTTTGCGAGCTTCCGATTCGTCACTTTCAACTGAGAACAGTAACCGGAGCGGTCACACTCACTCGGACGTATGTCCGATTATCCAGGGGTGGCCGCGTACTCGCCGTCATCTTGCGCCTTTGGGTTCAAGCGGCTGCCATATCTCGACGAGCCCCCGGCCAGTTACGGAATCGAAATCTTCTCCATACAATTCGAAATTCGGAGCGTCTGCCACCTGCCGCCCCGATTCTGGCAGCCACTTATTCCAGATCGTCGCCCAGGTGCTTCGGATTGTTGAGATGTGATCGCGATGGGTAAACACGGCATACTCTTGCGCCGGAATTCTCACCCGGGTCCAGTCTGCCGGAACCCGCGAGAAATCCGATACCTCCACTCCGCACGTGTAATCGAAATTCCCATCGTCATCAAAGTTGCACATCACGCCATAGGCCTTCCTTCCCACCTGCCCAGAAATACTGTCCAGATGGGGCAAGAACTTCTGCCACTGCGCCGCAATCCCGACGCTGCTCCCACAGCTATACCGTGAGCCCAAACCCGCGATCAGCAATACCCTGCCCTTTTCCATGCGGGCCGCCACATTTTCCAAGAGTTTTTCCTGCATCTTAACCGCCTCCATCACTCGGATACTCTTCAGATTTCCTTGCGCCCGTACCGCCTCCGGTGTCATCCCAAACTGCTCACGAAACGCCCGCGTGAACGCCTCGTGCGAACCATATCCCGCGCCGAGCGCCAGATTCAGAATGTCCGGAGCGCCCTCCACCAAGGCCCGTGCCGCCTCCGTTAATCGCCGCCCGCGCACGTACCGCATAATCGGAAACCCCATGGTGACCGCAAACACCCGCGACATGTGATACCGTGACACGCAACAAGCGCCCGCAATCTCTTCGAGCGTAAGTTCGCGCCCAAAGTGGCTCTCAATAAACCACAGAGCCCGACTCACCGGAGTTGCACTCCCATCATCCATCACTAACCTCATCACTACGAAGCCAAGATATCCGAATCATTCGGTGGGCCGCTTGATCGCCCTTGCTGTTCTGCGCAGGCCTGGCCACAATCGGCGGCGCGAGCAAGCCTCACAAGCCGGTCTTCCTTCACGAATTACCAGATGTCGGACTGCAACGAAAGGGATCTCGTCGCCATTCTGATATTGCTGTCCTGTTCAATTACGGATACTCTGTTAGGCGATCCGACGGGCTGATCAATTAGCTCAAGTTGTTACAAGTCGTCCCTCTCGCGTTTCGAACGCCGCGATGGCGATTACGAGTCAACTGCGACCGGACCTAAGTCCGGCAAGCAATTGAGATCAACCGAGAGCCTCAGACTCTTCACTCTTGGGCACAAGATACTTGCCGGTGAGCCGGGACAAATCGTGCGGCTTGCAACTGTGGACGATAGAGATAACAAATGTGCCGGGCTCGCTGTCAACGATCAGGCTCACCGCATATTGAGCGGCGTGGGCCGTGCGCGCGCGAGACGCGGCACGATGATCAGCGTGAGCGCGACCAGGAAGATTGATGCGGCCATGAATTCGAGGTGACCGTGGCGAAGGTCTTCAAACAATAATTTGGCGGTGGCGAATGCCAGGGCGCAGTAGGCAACAAGCGAAAGTTGAATCCTGTCGAGCCGCGCACCGCCCCAGGCCAGCGCCATGGAAAAGACGCACAAAGTCAATGTGCGAAGAAGCGCAATGTGAAATGCGCCGGGGGTGAGAACCAAGGTCAGAAGACCGTAGAGACAGCGGACACTGATTGCCGCCAGGCCGAAGGATGCAATGAGCGCGGGAATGAAGCGCAGAACCTGTTTGACCGCAGGCTCGGCGCTGCTCTCACCCGCCATCGAACAGGCCAGTAAGGCGCACAGAATCACGAAGCTCACAGGCCATCGAGGAAGGCCCGGCATGACTCCCGCAAGGGCGTTGTAGACGTAAAGGAGGGCGCCGGAGGCAAATGCGCCAACGGTTAAAAATAGCACACCCTGCAGTTCCACTGTGAGGGCGCGCATCCTGCCAGCGAGGACGATGGCCGCCAGACCGGAGATACCGGCAACCGCCGGCAACACGGATTCCGGAGCAAGCACAAAGAGTCCGCCGAGCCAGAGAGCCGCCGCCCACATCGCAAATATGCGGAAGTTGCGCCTCTGCTCATCGCGGCGGAATCGGCCGTAGGAAAGTGTGTAGCAACCGGCAGACAGCGCGAGGCTGAGAGTGCCGATGACCAGGCCTGCCACACCGGGAAGCAGAAAGGTCAACGCACACACCATTATTGCAAACGCAATCATGGCCTGGAGCGCCTGGAAGATTGTGATGGGTTGAGCGCGGCGGATTACGTCAAGGAATACCAATGCGCACTGCATTCCGAAGAGTAAGGCAGGAAACGCAACCACTGCTGCAATACTCATCGCCGGGTAATCGGCGCGTTCGTCGGGTGGCAGACGATAAATGAAGATCAGGGTCCAGATGGAGAAATCGGCAAGCAACGCAATGAGAGCACGCAGAGCGGGAACACTTGAACCCCGCCTGGCGAAATCACATACCGCAAGCATGGCCAGCAGAATAGCTGCGAATGGCGCCATGAAGTGCGTGGCAATGGACAGAGCAACCGCGGTGAACGCCGCGCCTGCGTAAGCTGTGGCGAATACCGCAGAATGAGGCCTACGCAGTGCGAGCGCGGTCGCCAGGCCTGTATAGGCAATCAGAATGACGGCAGCAACATACGCGCTCATGGCGTGAAAACGGATGGTCATCTCCCAGAGCATTGGGGCAACGATCAGAGTGGATGTGACGGCGTACAGGATTGCGGCAAGAGGCCTTGAAGCCGCGCGGGCGGCCGCAATCAGCCAGGCAGCCGCGTAGATGCCGGCGAGAGCGGCTATCACTCCGCGGGGGACGATGGCAGAGCCTGAGAGTGCGCGCAAGACGTAAGCGCCGGCAACACCGAGGAGAGACGCACCCAAGAGAGAGAGTGTGCTTGTCCACTGCGGGGCAGGCACGGGGATGGAATTCGCTCCAGCTACAGGGTCTGCCGCCACAGGAGTGGGTGAGGACTGCAGGGCGGCTGTGGCAATCGCCGCATGAGGATGCTCGAGGGTTGAGACTCTTTCCTCGAGCGCCGCGAGGCGCGACGCAAGTTCTTCGACCTGGCGGATGTCGGCGGGATGAGCGGTCATACAATCACCCGATTTGGAGCCCGATACCGCGATTCGATCAATCGCCGGCGGCGACAGCGGTGGGGATCGCATGCATTTCAGTCGGGTGCGAGGCGCGGTCTTCCGGCCAGGGCGGAAGAAGCTTGATGAGCACCCAGAGAATGCCCAGGGGCAGCAGTGTAAGAGCAATCGCTACGATCAGCCCTTCGCGCGTGGCCAGGGTCATTTTATAGCTCGTATAGCCCAGGAAGCTCTTGGAGAAAAGCTGGCCACCGATCACAACATTCCAGCGCATGGCGAAGATGCCGATCAGGCTGAGCCCGCCTGCGGAGGTATACATGCGCTTGCGTGCGATTTCAGGCAGCCTGACCATCTGGGTGATGGCAAGCAGGATGAGCGGGATGACTGTGCCCAGGCAGATTTGCACCACAATGTGCGAAAAGTACAGCCTGGTGTGGACCATGAAGTCGAGGCTGCGGAAGGACTCGTCGGCTTCGTAGATGCGATGAATAAGGTCGAGCATCTCCAAACTGAAGTCGACGATGAACGTATAGAAGAGATACATCGCAATGGAATCGACACAACGTATATCGATTTGTTTGCCGCGCAGCTTCGTGGTCGCCATATAGAGAAGCATGACGCCGGCGATGCCGGACACCATGGCGGAAAAGATGAAGACTACTGGCATGAGTGGTGAAGACCACCATGGATTGGCTTTGATGGAGCCGAAGATGAAGCCGACGTATCCGTGGAGCATGAAGGCCGAAGGGATGCCTACAAGGGTGACGATCCAGCCGACGCGCTCGTCGATGCGAAGAGAGCGCGCGCTGATGTTGTTTGAGCCGAGAGTCATGACCTTGTAGACCACGCGCAGAAGGCCGCGCGAAGTCTGAGAAAGGAGAACGATGTCGCGGCGATAGTCGAGCCAGATTTCGAAGACAAGCACGGCCATCAGGTACCAGAGATAGACATAGCCGAACATGGCCATGGCCGAAGTGCTATGAGGAGTAAAGTACATCTCCGGCGAGCGTTCCGGGTGGCCGAGGTGCAACTGCAGCGGGAGAGGCGCAACCAGCAGGAACGACAAAGCGGTCAGCAGGGCCAGGCGATAAGTAGGCTTGACCGCTTCCACGCGGAAAACGCGCTCGAGCGAAGCCAGGATGAAGGCGCCCGCGACCAGTCCCGTGATGAAGGGATACAGAACAATGAGTACGCTCCAGTGGAGGCTGATCTCGTTGGGATACATGAAACCTTCAACGCCATTCATAATTCTTCCTTTGCCCTGATCTGGAATTGCTATCGAACCGAGCCGTCCAAATTGTTGTAATAGACTTTGGCGCCAGTGGCCATTTGCGGTTTGAGCACCTGAACGCTATGAGTCTTCAGGAACGCGTGGATCGGATCGCGGGGGTTCTTTAGATCGACAAGCTGGCGCGCGCCGGTGGGGCAATTCTCGGCGCAGGCCGTCGTAAGCCCCTTGGTGATGCGGTGGTAGCAAAGTGTGCATTTGTCCACGATCTTCTTCTGCGGATCGATGTAGCGGCATCCGTAAGGGCAGGCCTGCACACAATATGCGCAACCCAGGCAATACGTGGGGTCCACCAACACCACACCATCGGGACTGACAAACGTGGCGCCCACCGGGCAAACCTGCGTGCAGGGTGAGTCGGCGCAATGGTTGCACATCTTGGGAACGAAGAAATACTTGCCGGCGTCCTCGCTCACAACGGGGAAACCTTCCTTCCCGCCGTCGGGGGAGATGACTTCGGGGTTGGTCATGTTGGCATCGGTCACGTGGTATCGCTCGACCCACGTGCGGAAATAGCCGTCTGGAACCTGATTCTCGGCTTGACAGGCACGAACGCAGTTTCCGCAGCCGATGCATTTGGGGATGTCGATAAGCATGCCCCACCAGTGTTCAGACATTTGGTAGTTGGGAGCCGATTCGGGGGTCCCGGCAAGAACCGACTTCCACGCCACCGCCGCCGCAGGCAGCAATATCAGGATCTGTCGACGATTGATATTCACTTTGCGCCTCCTGCTGCCGCCGCCGAACCGTCCATGGCCGGCGAGTGCGGCTGATGACAGGTCTCGCAGGGAACCCCGTTCGCGTGCTCCTCGGCATTTACTTGAGGGAAGCTCTTGGGTCGCGCGGCGGAGACGGCGTGGCAGCGAACGCAGAGTTTGGCAGTATCAAGTTTTGCTGGGGTGATAGTGGGGTCGGCTGCATGTTGCGATAGCGGCCCATGACATGCTTCGCAGTTCACATGCGCATGCTTGCCAGCGCTCTTGGCGCCAGCGATGTCGGAGTGGCAGACTTCGCATGCCTCGTGCCCGGCGAATTGAACCGAGCGAGCGGCGATCTCAGTGATCGCGGCGGCACGGTAATGTCCATATTGGCCAAACGTGCGCGGAACAACATAGCCGCGAATGGCCCAGAAGACGAGAAACGCGATAACGAAGAGCGCCGCAAAACGAAACAGATGTCCTGCGTCTTTAAAGAAGTTCATCCGGCCCAATCTTCCCGGGGGCAACGAAGAGCAAACGCGGTTGGCTGCCCCATGTTATCCAGATCACGTAACAATGGAACAATACCCGCGGTCAGGGATGGACTGTATGTGAGCGACATCACCAAAGAAAGTGATGCGGCTCCTTCGAGTGTGACGTGGCTCAAGCATGCACGGGAACAACCTCACAGGCAGCGAGCATGTCGAAGAACGGAACATGCTTCAGCGATCTGATCCAACGTTGCTGAGCGGGATGTTCAACAAGCACAACTCGCCGACGCATTCACTGAGATTGGAGAGCAGAATCCTGGGTTTTGGGTGGATCACCACCTACAGTGTCCGTTACCATTTGTGTATTACCGGGCACGCTTTCACCCGGCACGCTTTCACAGCTTCTCCCTGGATTACTCCCCGAATGCCGGCATTGCGCCAAGAATCCGACTACCTGCGCCAGGGCATCGGTCGCAGTCACAATCGCCGTATTGTAGATACCAATCGTGCTTCCATCGCCGAAATCCCCGTGGGAAGCGAGTCCCATCGAGCGGGTGAAATATCGGCCACAAATCACGAGATAATCTTTCGAAGACATAGACAACACGGAAACCAATGAGCATGGGCTTTGGCTTGTCGGTACTCCAAAAGAGCAATTGGACGAGTTTTGATGATCCATTGTTACTGCGCTCACTTGCGATCATGCATCAACTGACGCAGGCATCGAGCGAGTCCGTTTTCATTCGCTCGCCTATTCAGTCCGGAGAGAGTCGATCGGATTCACGTTTGCCGCGCGCATCGAGGGAACGAGACTGGCCACCACGGTGACCACCGCTAGTAGCGCAGCGGCGCCAGCGAGAGTCACCGGGTCCCACGGCTTAAGACCAAAGAGCAATGTGCTGGCTTCGCGCCCGACGAGGAGAGCCAGCAGAGTCCCTATGACTAAGCCAGCCAACAGCATGGCGCAAGCACTACGCATCATGGCAGCGACGACACGGCCGCGACTCGCTCCGAGCGCCATGCGAATGCCGATCTCGCTGCGGCGCTGGGCGAGGAAATACGAGAGGACGCCGTGCAATCCAATCACCACGAGCAGAGCTGCGAGGACGCCGAAGAAGCCGGACAGCCTTGCCATCATGCGATCACCCACCAGATGATCGAGGATGCCTTGCTGAAAGTCGGAGAACCGCATTTCCGTGCCGGGATACCTTTTGTTCAGCATCTGGCGCACGGCCAGTTGTTCCGATGCTGGAGAGTGTGAAGCAATCAGCATCGCCATCCAGGGTTGCTGCGCGGTGACAGGAAGCTGAACAATGGGCACGAAGGCCTGAATCTGCCGGTCTTCCCGAAGATCCGAGTACTTCGTATCCGCAACAACGCCGACGATCTCGTAAGTCCGCGCGGGATATCGCGGTTCAGGACGCACGCGGACCTGGACCCCGAGTGGTGACGGTGCACTGACGTACTTCCGGATGAAGGCCTGGTTCACGATCAGCACCAGTGGACTGTCGTTAGTGTCGCGATCCGTGAAATCACGTCCCTCAAGGAGCGGAATGCCTAGCGTGGCGAAAAAGCTGGGAGAAACGTAGCTAAATCTGCTCGGTCCATTAACCGGGCCGATCTCCACTTCGTGTCCCCAGGTGGGGCCGCTCAGAGGGACGATCGTGGTGGCTGCGGCGTTTTCGATGCCTGGAATGGTGCGCACATCATCGACCAGTTGCCTCTTGTATGCCGCAAGGTTTTCGAGTTTGATATTCGCCGCTGGAAAGCCGAAATAGCCGATTGTGATCCCGCTTTCGCGTATTCCTGGATTCAGGGTCATCAGATTCTGATAGCTGCGCACAAAAAGCAATGCGCCCACGAGCAGCACCATGGAGACAGCGATCTGGATGATCACCAGGGCGCGTTGTACAGAAAATCGCTCGCGGTTGCCAGCCACTCCACGTTCACCAGATTTCAGCGACATGAGCGGCTCCGCACTAGTGCTTCGCAGAGCCGGAAGAGTGCCGAAGATGACGCAAGTGGCAGTGGCCGCTGCCGCGGCAAACAGAAGCACGCGCCAGTCCGCTGCGATCGTAAGGTGAATCGTGTTCTGGTTCGTGTTGAGGGAATTCACCAGCGCCCGGCTGAGCGGCTGGGCCAGGGCGGCGCCCAGCATGGCCCCGCAGGACGCGAGCAGCGTGCTCTCCAGCAGAATCTGACGCAACAGGCGGCCGCGCGAAGCTCCCAGCGCCATGCGAATCGCCATTTCGCGTTTCCTTACGCTGGCCAGGGCCAGCATCAAGTTGGCGAGGTTCGCGCACGCAATCAGCAGCACGAGTCCGGTAATCGCCAGCAGAATCTGGAGCGAGGAGTTGTACTGCTCGCGCAAGTAACTGACCCCGGCGCCGGCCGGATACGCACCGAGGCGAAAGGCCTTGAATGTTTTGAGGGCTTCGGGGCTGTAGCCATCGGGGGCGGTCTCTGCGAAGAGGCCAGGACTGAGGGCATCGAAGTACTCCGACGCCCGCTGCAGCGTCCAGCCGGGCTTGAGTCGTCCCATCACGGAGTAAACAAAGTTTTGGCGGCCCGGATTGGCAGGCGTGCACGCAGGATAGGCAAGATCGAAGCGATCCCCCACGACTATGCCGAAGAAGGACGGCGCTGTTACACCCAGAATCTGTACCGATCTTCCCTCTGCCAGAACCGTCGTCTTCGCAGTGATTGGCTCGCCTCCCATCTGCGACTGCCAGAAGGTGTAGCTCGCGACAGCTTTGAACTCGCATTCATCCTGCGGCTCGATCAGGCGCCCCTGGAATGGGACAATTCCGAGCACGTTGAAGAAATCGCCGCTCACTTCCAGTCCGTTCACATGGCGTGATTCGCCGGGTCCGCCAACCTGAACGCCGGCCGTTCGCCAGGCGAATACACCGGACAAAGGATCATGATGATCCTTCACCTTCTGCCACATGGGCACGGTGAAATCGGTAAACTCACTGTCGTTGACTCCGAATCCGCGATTGCCCCCAACGATGCGCACCTCCGCCAATTCGCCAGGTTTCACGATTGGGAGGGTGCGTAATCGCACCGCGTCCAGGAGTTCGAAGATTGCGGTGTTGGCGCCGATGCCAAGGGTGAGCGTGGCCACCACGACGAAGGAAAAGCCCGGGCTCTTGATGAAAACACGCAAGGCACGGCGCACATCGTGCCAGAGGCTCGCGAGCCCGAGCGCGGCATCCTCCGCCGAGATGCGCTCGCGCATGGCCGTGGGACTGCCAAAGCGTCTGCGGGCGTCGCGCTCCGCTGCTTCGCGGCTCATGCCCTGGGCCATGTTGTCGTCGACGCGCATGGCCATGTGTTCCCGCAGTTCTGCGTCGATCTCGCGTTCCATGCGGGAGCGCCTTCCCAGCGACAGAATTCTTCGGAAGAGGGCCATTGGTCACCTCATGCAAAACGCAGAACCGCTTCGACGCCTTTGACGACCTGCGCCCAGTTCCGTTCCCGGTTGGACAACTGCTCCCGGCCCGCGCGCGTGATCGCATACCACTTGGCTTTGCGCCCATAGTCGGTAATGGCCCAGCTGGCACGGATCCAGCCCTGCTGCTCCATGCGATGCAGTGCGGGGTAGAGCGAGCCTTCTTCCACGATGAGGAGCTCGTCGGTGACGCGCCGGATGTGCATCATGATGCCGTACCCGTGCATGGAAGCAAGCTGCGAGAGAGTCTTGAGGATAAGAAGATCGAGCGCGCCCTGCAGGTCATTCTTTGCCATAATCCCTTACCCTAGTCGTCAAGGGTAATAAAGAGCGTATCGCAGCAATACCCTAGATGTCAAGGGAAGACCGGGCGACTTCGACTTCAGAACAAGGCGAACGGGCTCTCGAGTGACGTCACCCTGCGTCCATTCAGCAGTCCAAGAATAGCCGGCGGTCCCAGCTAGTAGGCAAGGTTTCAAGACCGCGAAGGGGTGGATATATATACCTTGACCTTCTACACCTGGCCGAGTATATGTAGAAGCCACAGGTATGAAGAAGACGGACGACAGGTTCGACCTTCCGCAAGGCACGCTCGACCTTCTCATCATGAGGGTGGTGGCGCTTGGACCCATTCACGGCTATGCCATCGCGCAAAGAATCCAGCAGATCTCGCGCGATGCACTCCAGGTCCAGCAGGGATCCCTCTATCCCGCGCTCCATCGCCTCGAATATAAAAAGTTCCTCAGCGCGCGCTGGAAGCCCTCCGAGACCGGCCGGGAGGCCAAGTTCTACGAGCTCACTTCGAAGGGACGAACCCATCTCAAGGTTGAAACCGAAAACTGGACGCGTCTGACTGACGTAGTGAGCCTCATTATCGAGGGAACCCTGGAGGGAATCTGATGGGCTGGATACGAAGACTTTTCTCTCGCGAACGATTGGAGGCCGATCTCGACAAGGAACTGCGCTTCCACTTCGAATCTCAGGTCGCCGACAAGGTTCGTTCCGGCATTTCGGAGAGCGAAGCCCGTCGGATCACACGAATCGAGTTCGGCACGATCGAGCAGATTAAGGAAGACTGCCGCGAGCGGCGCGGAACCATGGGTGTTGAGTCGCTATTGCAGGATGTTCGCTTCGCCCTTCGCCAGTTGCGCAAATCACCGGGCTTTACGCTGACGGCGGTGCTGACTCTGGCCCTCGGCATCGGCGCAACCACCGCGATCTTCACGCTCGTGCAGCAGGTGATGTTGCAATCGCTGCCGGTTTCCAAACCAGATGAGCTTTGGCGCATCGGCGATCAGCCCCATTGCTGTGACTGGGGAGGATACACCCAGGACAGCAACGGCGAGGCAGGCAACTGGAGTCTCTTTTCCTGGGAGGCATACAGGCAATTTCGCGCCAACACGCCAGGATTCCAAGATCTGGCAGCGCTCCAGGCGGGTAGCATACCGCTGGCAGTGCGGCGCTCCGGCGCGTCGGGACCACTGGATACAGAGAATGGCCAATATGTGTCAGGTAATTTTTTTCAGACTCTGGGTGTATCCGCGTGGCGGGGCAGGCTGATGATCGACGCCGACGACCAGGAAGGCGCCCCCCCGGTCGCGGTGATGAGCTTCCATGCCTGGCAGGAGAAGTATGGCTCCGATCCATCGGTCGTCGGAGCCACATATCAGATCAATGGCCAGGCGTTCACCATCGTCGGAGTGGCCCCTGCAGGTTTCATTGGGGCGAAGATGACGAGTTGGGGCCTGCCGGATATCTGGATCCCGCTGACAGCCGAGCCATTGATGTTTGGGAAAGTGGCGCACATTAGAAACCCGCGAGTCAGTTGGCTGGACGTGATCGGGCGAGTGCGCCCCGGAACCAATCCGAAAGCGCTCCAGGCCCAGGTTCAAAACGAATTGCTCGCCTGGCTGGCCAGCCACCTGGCGGACATGACTCCCCAGGAAAAGGCCGTGTGGCAAAAGCAGACGCTCCGCTTGTCGCCCGGCGATGCAGGTTTCTCTTTTTTGCGCAGGGATTTCAGCGAGAGTCTGCTGCTGCTCATGGTCGCCGCCGGTTGTGTACTGATGCTGGCCTGCGCCAACATCGCCAACCTGCTGCTGGCCCGCGGGCTGAAGAACCGGCAGCAGACGGCAGTCCGCGTGGCGCTGGGCGCATCGCGCGGACGCCTGGTGCGGAATGCACTGCTCGAAAGCACTACGCTTTCTCTAATGGGCGGCGCCGCCGGTGTGGCTGTCGCATGGGCGGGGGCGCGGTTGATCCTTTATCTCGCCTTCCACAGGATGGAGCGAAGCAGCTGGATTCCGGTGCACGCTGCGCCTTCAACTCCGGTTCTGTTTTTCGCGCTGGGAGTCTCGGTGCTCACCGGCGCGATCTTCGGAATCATGCCTGCGTGGATGACCTCGCATGCCGAGCCGGTGGAGGCGCTGCGTGGCGCCAACCGTGAGGTGTGCGGCGGTCGCCACTGGGCACAAAAGGCGCTTGTCGTTGCGCAGGCTTCGGTGTCGCTGGTGCTGCTCAGCGCGGCTGCCATGCTGGGGAGCAGTCTGGGCAATCTGGAGCATCAGAACTTCGGGTTCGATCCGGATGGCCGCTACCTGGTTTTCATTGGTTCGCCTATGCTGGCGAACTATAAGCAGGAGCAACTGGTTCCGCTTTATCGTCAGATTCAAGACCGGTTCAGTGCCATTCCTGGAGTGCGCAGCGTCAGTGCCGCAACGTATGCGCCGATGAGCGGCAACCAGTCGGGCCACGACATTCGGATTCAGGGCAAACCAGAGCCCGGCCCGAAGGACGATGTATCCGCCGACTGGACCCGCATAACACCGGGGTTCTTCGATGCGATCGGAGCTCGAATGCTGGCGGGCCGCACCATCGACGAAGACGACAACGAGAATACGCGGCAGGTGGCCGTCATCAACGAGGCCTTTGCCAGGAAGTTTTTTGGGAACCAGAATCCCATCGGTCGGCATTTCGGTCCCGGCCCCATGAAGAACGCCGGAATCTACGAGATCGTTGGCGTCGTCCAAAACATCCATTACGTCACTTGGAGCTTCCGGGATCCAGCCCGGGCCATGTACTACGTCCCCGAGGCGCAGATCATTCCCTTCGATCAGCGGGATCTACAAAGTGACGAGCTTGTGTCGCAGAACCTCTGGAACTTTGTGATCTGGGCGCCGGGGCATCCCGCGAACATGTTCATGCAGGTGAAGAAGGCGCTGGCCGAAGTCAATCCAAACCTGATCCTGAATGACGCTGAACCATATTCGCAAGCCATTCAGGAATCGTTCGACCAGCAAAACATGATCGCCAGCCTTGCCTGGCTGTTTGGCGCGGTTGGCCTCGCGCTGGCTGCGGTTGGCCTCTACGGCGTGACCGCCTATGGCGTGGAGCACCGCAGGAGCGAGATTGGCGTGCGCATGGCGCTCGGCGCCGATCGCCGATCAGTGGTCGCTATGGTGCTGCGCGGAGCGTTCTGGCAGGTCGGCCTCGGATTGGGGATCGGGATTCCGGCAGCAATTGGAGCGGGATATCTCATGTCGAGCCAACTCTTCGGAGTCGCGCCGTGGAATCCGTTGCTGTTGGCGGGGGCGACTATGCTCCTAGGATTGGCGGCGCTGGTCGCGGCAGTGATTCCCGCGCGTAGGGCAGCAAGCATTGACCCCATACAGGCGCTGCACAGCGAATAATCCACACGAAGCAATCCAGATCAACCGAAGGTAGAAAAGGGCAATGAAGGTCCGTCGGCGACAACCGTCAAACGCGTTCGAAGGACGGCATGCCTGGCAAGCACACTCTGCGAAGCGCGCCACACTGACGGCACACCGGAACTTGACCGCCCGAACGATTGGCACGCTACGCGCGAATTGGATCTGCTGATGGCCAGTCGGTAGCCCTACTGGGAGTCACCTGCTAGCGATAAGGCAGAGCATTTTTAGCGTAGCGGCCCGGCGCCACAATGTTCCCGGGAAAGCAGCAAGGCCGAGCGCCGGGTCGGTGCGCTAAAAATGGTTTGGACTGAACCGCTCCACGATGCCCGCCCTATGTGCGTTGAATGGTTGGTTGACGGCTGAAGCCGGGGATGTCGGTCTGCGGAAGAGGAGGCTGTTGCAGCGGATATACGTTGATGAGGCGTGTTTGGCTGTTAGAAGCAGGAGTGAATGACGGGATTGGCCCGGCAAGATAGGAATTAGCGCAGGGTGAGACAGGGATTTCCCAGAGGGTTGGTTGAGCCAGTCTCGTAGCCAGCAGGGTGTGGCGAGTGCGCTGTTGCTCATGAGGTGTTTTTGATTGCCGGCAGTTTTTGGGGCGCCTCGATTTCCCCAACCTTAATCATGTGGCCGCGGTGGCAGAACGGACACTGGCGGAGCGATGTCCCGGTCAGTGTTTCGAACCGATCACTGTAATCCTGGGCGGCAGGTGGGTCTGAAGGCAGTTCTGGAATAGCCATGCCGAGTAGTTGACGGCATTGGTCCAGTTTTTCTCCGCGATGACGATTGCCGAAGAAGCCGAAGTAGCGGATACGATGAAACCCGCGCGGCAAAACATGGAGGAGAAAGCGACGGATGAATTCCTCGGCGGAAAGTGACATGGTTTTCTGCTGACTGCGGTCTTTATAGTCCTTGTATCGGAAGCGCACTTGACCGTCTTCGATGTCCAGCAGGCGGTTGTTCGAAATGGCTACGCGATGGGTGTAGCGGCCAACATAATCGAGTACCTTTTCGGGTCCCGCGAAGGGCGGTTTGGCATAGACAACCCACTCCGATTTGCTTACTGGGTGCAGATAGCTGAGAAACTCGCGGCGATCACGGTACCTCTCCATTGCGGAGAAGAAGTTTAGTTTCTTTGAGTCGAAGGCGCTTTGGAGACGCTCGAGAAACAGGCGGCGGAAAAGTCGAGACAGCACGCGTACGGGCAGAAAGAAGCCCGGCCTACAAGAGACCCAGCTAGTGCCGTCGAGCGAGAGCCCACCGCCGGGTACGACGCAATGCAGGTGCGGGTGATGCATCAAGTTGCTCCCCCAACTGTGCAGGACAGCGAAGAAGCCAATCTCCGCGCCGAGGTGTTTCGGATCGGCGGCTATAGTACGCAAGGTCTCAGCCGTGGCCTGAAAGAGGATGTTATAGACCACCTCCTTGTTCTGGTAGGCGATCGCGGCAATCTTGTCCGGAACCGTGAAGACGACGTGGAAGTACTCGCAGCTGAGAAGTTCGGCCTGGCGATCTTCGATCCACTCGGCACGGGCCAGTGACTGGCATTTTGGACAATGCCTGTTCCCGCACGGCCGGTAGCAAATACGCTGCTGGCCGCACTGATCGCACTGCTCGATCTGTCCTCCGAGAGCTGCCGTCCGGCACAGTTCGATTGCAGTCATGACGCGCCGTTGCCCCGTTGACATGGACGCGCCATGCTTGTCTCGATAGACTTCGCCGTAGCGGCGGAAGACATCCGCCACTTCCCACCTCGGCCGATCCATGGCCGCGCCTAGAGGTTCTGAGGTGCAGCGGCCTTGGACTCAGCGCTTAGCGGTTGAGGGAGTAGGTCCAGCGGACTCGCGGTGGAGCAGACCTTGCTGGTGGCGATTCGCAAGTATCGGGCAGTAGTCGTCAGACTGCGATGACCGAGAAGAAGTTGAATAGTTCGAACATCCGTACCGGATTCCAGCAAGTGGACTGCGAATCCATGGCGCAGTGAATGGGGAGCGATAGGCTTGCGAGTACCAGAAACCTTGCGGATGCTCCGGCAAGCATCTCGCACTGCGCCCGTGCTGATGTGATGGCCGGGAATGTCGCCGGGAAAGAGCCAGTGGCATGGTTTTTCCACTCGCCACCAAGTGCGCAGGAGTTCCAGCAGCGCGGGCGACAGCATTACATAACGATCTCTTCGGCCCTTGCCTTGCTCGACACGAATCACCATTCGTTGACTGTCGATATCAGAGGGCTTCAGACATACCGCCTCGGAGATGCGCAAACCGGCGGCGTAGGAGATAGCGTCCCTCTGTGACGAATGTCCAAGGGGTTTCAGCATGAAAGCTGCGCAGACACATTTTAGTGATACCAGGAGCTATGACGATGAGACACCGACAGATAGAGGCAAACGGAATCTCCCTTCATTTCGTAGAGGAGGGTAAGGGGCCTGCAGTCATCTTTTGCCACGGCTTTCCGGCAATCTGGTCGTGCTGGAAGGCTCAGATAGAGGCAGTAGCGAGCGCCGGATTTTTGGCCATCGCCCCCGACATGCGCGGCTACGGACAGAGTTTTGCTCCCGTGGAAGCCGAAGCCTATATGCCATACGAGACGGTTGGTGACCTTGTTGCGATCCTCGATGCGGCTGGTGTTGCAACAGCGTCAGTCGTTGGCCACGACTTTGGTGCCAACATTGCATGGAACGCTGCGATGATGCGTCCTGATCGCTTCACTGCGGTATGCGGCATGAGCGTCCCATTTCGACCGCCGGGTAGTCCCAGCTTTTTGGACAAACTCCGCGCCGCTGGAAAAACCCAGTTTTACTGGTTCGACATGATGAGGGCGGAGTCGGATCAGGCTTGGGAAAACGCTGCGGTTACGATTCCTGGGATGATGTATTGGACTTCAGGCGAGGCGCCGGAATCAGGCAGATGGGATCCCTTCGATCCATCGCGCGGACTGTTGCGTCCGGGCCCCGCGGCTCCGCGAACGATCGACTCAAACTACATTGCTGATGCAGTTGCAGCCCTGACACGCACGGGATTCCATGGAGCGCTCAACTACTACCGTGCAGTCGACCCCTTCACGCGTCACTCGACCGCTTTCGTGGGGGCCAAAATTCGGCAGCCATCCATGTTTCTGGCAGGTACCCGTGACGGGATGAACCTCATCTCCCAGCCGAGCCCCGAGTCAATGCGCAGCAACCTCACTGATCTTCGCAGCTTCACCATGCTGGAAGGAGTGGGGCACTGGGTACAGTTGGAAGCACCCAATGCAACGAACGCGGCGCTGCTCGCATTTCTACAGAGCTTCTGAACTTTAGCAGCCGAAGAAGTTCGCCGCTTTCTTCAAAATCTTGACAAGGAGAGAACAACGCCCACACCGATCACATCTCTCGCCGCTGATACTTCCAGCCCGTTCGCTTCCTGGAAGGTCGAGCACGTGGGCATTCGCGTGCCGAACTTTGATGCCGCAGCCGCCTGGTATACCGAAAAGCTAGACTTCCGACTGACGCATTCCTTGTCCCTCGGCGATCTCACATATACCTTTATCTCGACCCCTGCGGGCGATAGTTTCAGCTTCGAACTTGTAGCTGGGCCCGGCGCAGACAGCCGTCCCCCCTATCAGGATCTTCGCGCCAGCCTCAAGCTGTCGGGATGGCACCACATGTGTTTTCGCGTCGATAGCGTCCGGGATACGGTCGACGAGTTGAAGCGCCGTGGCGTGACGATCATTAGCGAGCCACATGATGTAGCCACGATGGGGCTCCGCCTCGCCTTCTTTGCCGATCCCTGGGGCAACCTCTTTGAGGTTATCCAGTCGCTCAGCCATTAGCTCTGAGCTCTGGGCGCGTGCCTCTGCCTCAGAGGTCAACGGATTCTGCGCCATGACTGCACGATTTCGGTTTCGGGAGCCGCGATCTGGAGCGGGATGACCCGCCACAAGCGCATTTATCGGGGACGGGAGCCCTGTAAGAGAATATCGACAAATTTCCGGGCCTTTGCGGGCCAGTCGTCCGCACTGCCGCCGGTGGAGAGGCCGTAGATGGCACGCATCAAGTCTATGGGATCGACGTCCGGACGAAGATCGCCGCTCGCTATAGCGTGGCTGGCGAGCGCGTGGGCAGCTTCTTCCATCATCTGCGTGGTCTGCTGAAACACGCGCGAAGGGCCGCCGGCCATTGCGTTTAATGCCGGCGCGATGATCTTTTTCGCGGCAATGTAGTCAATGAAGACCAATAGCCATGCTCGCAGAGCTTCGATGGGGGGCAGTTCGGCGGATAATTTTTTCTGCGCCGCCGCCAGCTTCTCGACTTCGGTGATGTAGACCGTCGCCAGCAAGTCGTCGCGTTTCGCGAAGTGGCGGTAGAGCGTACCGGGTCCGATCTTCGCACGCCTCGCGATCTCGCCCATGCTGGCATCGGCGCCGCGACGGGTGAAGACTTGCTTCGCGACTTCCAGGATGCGCTCGCGATTGCGCTGGGCGTCAGAGCGAGGCTTGCGGGCGGATTTTGGAGTGGACGGCTGTTTCATAGAACTTTCTGAAACCGGAGTACCCCTCCGGTAATCTTATCAAATAACGGAGGCCCATTCCGTTTTATTTCTTAGATGAGGCCGGTGTCAAAAAGTTTGACAGGAGAGTGCGGTATGGCGACAAAGTTTGGAGCGAAGTCAACGACGGACGATGTCCTTGCGGGCATCGAGCTGAAGGGTAAACGGATTCTGGTGACGGGCGTTTCGGCCGGTCTCGGCGTAGAAACGGCGCGTGCGCTGGTGGCGCATGGCGCGGATGTTGTAGGGGCGGCGCGCGATCTGGAGAAGGCGAAGCGGGCAACCGCGGAAGTTAGCAAGGCCGCGGCGGCGAACGGAGCGAGTTTCGAGTTGATTGAGCTCGATCTTGCGAGCTTGAAGAGTGTGCGCGCTGCTGCGGACAAGCTGGTTGCCGATGGCCGCTTGTTCGATGTGATCATCGCCAATGCCGGTGTCATGGCGACTCCATTCGGGAAGACAGAGGATGGTTTCGAGACGCAATTCGGGACCAATCACCTGGGCCACTTCGTCTTTGTGAACCGCACCGCAAAGCTGATCAAGGCCGGCGGACGCCTGGTCAACCTTGCTTCCTCAGGGCACCGTTTCAGCAATGTTGACCTGAAAGATCCCAACTTTGAGACGACGCCGTACGAACCCTTCGTAGCCTACGGGCGTTCGAAGACCGCGAACATCCTCTTCGCAGTTGGTTTCGATCAACGGCACCGTGAGCGCGAGGTTCGCGCGACAGCTGTACATCCAGGAGGCATACAGACGGAACTTGCCCGCTACATGGAGCCGACGCAAATGGAAGAGATGATCAAACAGATTAATGAACAGGCCGCAGCAGAGGGCAAAGGACCGTTCCAGTTCAAAACAGTTTCCCAGGGAGCCGCCACCTCAGTATGGGCAGCTGTCGTTGCGCCCGCCGAAGAGGTAGGGGGACGGTATTGCGAGAACTGCCGCGTGAGTGACGTTGTTGCAGATGATGCAAGGCTCGGCCTGCTTGACGAAGGTGTGCGCGGCTATGCGCTCGACCCCAAAAACGCACAAGCTCTCTGGAAAAAGAGCGAAGAGATGGTGGGCGAGAGCTTCGCGTAGAAGTTGAGCAAGACAGCCGCATATTCGTGGGACTTGAAGGAGACATCATCAACCATATCTTTGTGACCGGGCACCGGGATTTAACCAGTCGCCGAGCGTGTCGGTCATTGGCGCAAATCTAGATTGCGGGCCACGTTCGTCCCAGGGGTGATCGACTGATCGAGCCGATTTCGCGAGCAAGGCGAAGAGACTGAGCATCACCGGAGCCGAAGGGAGCGGTACACGCTTCAAACATTCCATCACACCTTCAGGGGATTCAAAAGGTTGTCGGGAATCGGTAAAATGAACGAAACACTTCTTCAACCTCAGGATTCGTAGCTTTGAGCTAGATGAAGCGAGGCATTCTGCCGATAAGGTAACTTGAATCACTTCGGCAGGTGAAGGGGACGTGCGCTTTTCGAATGGCACGATGGGAAACCAAAATGTTCAGCGTTGCGGTACGTCACGCGCGGACGGTCCTTTGGGCCTTAGGCTTGGCATGCTCCTCCAGCATTTTCGCCCAGGAATCTTCCGTGCCGGATCTGACCGGCATGAGCATCGAAGATCTCTCGCAAGTCCGGCTGTCTACCGCCTCACGACACCTCGAGGACCCGCGGAAAGCGCCGGCCGTGGTCACGGTGATCACGGCCGAGGAGATTTCGCGCCAAGGATGGCGCACGCTCGCCGACCTGTTGCGCAGTGTAACCGGCTTCTACACTGCCTACGACCGCAGCTACACCTACGTGGGAGTACGCGGCTTTCTTCAGAGCGGCGACTACAATGCGCGTGTTTTGCTCCTGATTGACGGCCACCGGACCAACGACAACATTTACGACGGCGCCCTAATCGGCACCGAGTTCCCGCTGGACGTGAATCTTATCGAACGCGTTGAGGTGGCCCGCGGACCCGGTTCATCGTTGTTTGGCACCAACGCCGAGTTGGCTGTGGTAAATGTCTTCACACGCCAACCCGGTATTCAGACCAGCGCGGAGACGACCTCGGGAGCCGACTCCTTCGCCGGCCGGACCGGCGAGGTTCGAACCTCTTTCCGGACCGCTCGCTTCGCGACGCTGATCTCCGCCAGCGCCTACCGGTCCAATGGAGCTTACCACCTCTTCTTTCCGGAGTTCGATTCACCTGACACCAACAATGGCATTGCGACCAACCTCGACGGAGATCGTTACGACCATGCCTTCGGGATGATCCGCCGCGGGCAATTCCGGCTGGAAGGTCTTTTGGGAAGGCGCGACAAGATCGTCCCCAATGCGCCGTACGCAACGATCTTTGCCGATCCTGGAAACCGCACAATGGATTCGGTCGGATTCGTCGATGGGAGCTATAGCCACGATTTCTCTTCGCGCTCACAGCTTGACGTCCGCGCTTATTACGATGGATATCGGTTCAGGGGATCCTATCCATATGTCGGAGCCAATGGAACGGGCCGCGCCGTCCAGATCAACGATGCCGCCGCTGACGTAGTCGGACTCGAAGTGGTATTGGGCGAGAAGTTGGCGCAGCACCGCATCGTCGGGGGCTTCGTGGTCGAGCACAGTTTCCGAATCAACCAAAGAAACTACTACGTCGGGCAGTCCCCTTTCCAGAACGACAACCGTACTCTTGACCACGATGCGATTTTCGGGGAAGCCGAGCTCAATCCTTCCCGCCGATTCAGCTTCAACGTGGGCGGCAGAGTCGACTGGTACAACTTGTTTGGAACGAACTTGAGCCCGCGACTTGCGGCGATGTATTTCCCATCCGCCAGCACTTCGTTGAAGTACATCTTCAGCCACGCATTCCGGGCTCCGGACCCGTACGACGAGTTCTACGTCGACCAGGTCGATGTCAGCGCGACCAACAGGTCCATCAAGCCGGAGAACATCAACTCCCACACTCTTCTACTCGAGCATGCATTCAACTCCAGGCTGCAGATGGCGGCGACCGGGTTTGCGAACAACCTGAACGACGTCATCAAGGAAGAGGTGGACGCTCAGGGTAACACCCACTTTGCCAACGAAATTGGAGATACCGGCCGCGGAGCCGAACTGGAGGTGATCGCGAAGTACCCCACCGGCTGGATGGCGCGTTCCAGTTACACCTTTGCAAAGACGCGTCAGAAGCAATGGGGTACCTCGGTGATGAACTCGCCCGAGCATCTGGCCAAGTTCAACGGCGTCGCGCCCCTGACATCCAACGGATACATCGGAGCGGAGTTCCTGTTCACCGGACCGCAGCCCAATTTCGACAGCCAGCGCATCGGTTCATCCCTCCTCGTCAATGCCACGGTCTCGACGCGCCCCTTCGCGCATGGCCTCCAGTTCTCCGCAAGCTGTTACAACCTGCTCGACCGGCACTGGGCCACGCCTACCGGGCCTGAAGTCGAGGCGCCGGCGACCACGCAGGACGGGCGCACCTGGCGTTTCCGGCTCACCTATCGCCACAACTTCGAAAGAAAGTCGGCGGCCAGATGACTTCCGTTGCCGTCAGCTTCCGCCACGATGCGCGCCATTCCTGGTGGCGAGCGCTCGTGGTTTTGGCTGTGCTCATCCCTCTCTCCCAGAATTGGCTGCCTGCCCAGCAGGACGAGCGCGCCGTGCGTGCCGCGTTTGTGTTCAACCTGACCAAGTATGTGACATGGCCGCATCCGCGCGAACGCCTGGTAATTGGAGTGATCGGCGAGGGGAACATGGGGCCTGTCCTGAAGCAGATCTTGGATGGCAAGGTTAGCGACGGCCGCCGGATCATCGTTTTGATGCATTCCTCTGATGCGGAACTTCGTGAGTGCGATCTCCTGTACGTGGCAGAGTCATCACCTGCCAGGATTCGATCAATCCTCGATCGCGTCGGGAGCCGCGCGGTCCTCACTGTGGGGGATACCGAGCAGTTTACTCGGACGGGCGGAATGGTCGGCCTCGTACGGTCAGGAGAACAGATTGAGATTGAAGTGAACCTGGATGCATTGCGCAGCCGCCAATTGGAGATGAGTTCTCGGCTGCTCAACCTGGCCGTGATTGTTTCTGCCAGCGGAGGGATTCGATGAGAATGCCGCGTTTGAACAGCCTCCGAGCCAATATCATGACCGTGGTCGTACTGGCAAGCGGTCTCGCAGTGGGAGCGTTTACGGCGATGATGTGTTACGTGAACATGAGAAGTTCAGTTGCGCTCCTGGATAGCCGGCTTGCCACATTTGCCGACGTCATCGGCCAGAACTCCACCGCTGCGCTTGACTTCAGTGATCGGAAGGCCGCCACAGAGATTCTGGGAGCGCTTCGGCGCGAGCCCCCTGTGGTTTCCGCATGCCTCTACGACACGCGCGGTAGGCTCTTTTCCGAATACCAGCGGGATGCGGGAGTCGCGCCTTGTCCCCGGCATTCCGGGATGGCGCAAACATTGGGCGCCGAGTTTCGGAGCGTTACGCGAAGTGTCTGCCGTGCCACAGATTTCGTGGGAACAATTCAAGTCACGGCCGACCTGCACGATGTGAAGCATCGCAACCATCGTATGGTGGTGATTGCGTTGGCGCTGGCTTTGGTGTCGCTCACGATGGCGGGATGCTCAGGATCGCTGCTGCAAAGACGCATCTCGACGCCGGTCATTCAACTGGCGGCGGCGATGAACCGAGTTACGACAGATGGGACCTTGGATGCACGTGTGAATGTTGAGGGAGCGGAGGAGATTACCCAACTGGCGGACGGGTTCAATCGAATGATCATCGAGTTGGAGCGCCGCAATGAGTTGGCAAGAGAAGCGGAGTCGCGATTGGTAGAGCAGGCCCGGACCGACTCTCTGACCGGCCTTCCCAATCGCCGCTATCTCGGCGAACAGTTGGAGCAAGAATTAGCACGCGTCCAACGAGAGAATTCCATGATCGGCTTACTCTATATCGATCTGGACGGGTTCAAGTTGGTCAACGATAGTCTGGGCCACAGTGTAGGCGATCTGCTCTTGCGTGAAGTGGCCAAGCGCCTCAAATCGCGTGTGAGATTGACGGACACCCTGGCGCGCGTGGGAGGCGACGAATTCACGGTCATCCTGACAGGACTCGAAAATGAGAACGACGCAACCGTTGCCGCGAATGGCTTGATTCAGAGCCTGTCCCGACCTTTTGTCATTGAGGGAACCGAGATCACTGTCAGCGCCAGCATCGGAATCAGCACGCGACGTCCCTCCGGCATGGAAGACCACGATCTGCTGAAGCAGGCAGACAGCGCCATGTACGCGGCGAAGAGGAGCGGAAAGAACCGGGCGGTCCACTTCAGCCCCGAGCTGGGCCTGATGGCACGCGAACGACTGACCCTCGAGACTGAACTCCGGGGGGCCATCGGACGTGGAGAAATCTACGTGGACTACCAGCCCGAATTCAGCATCAGTTCAGGCCGCCTGGTCCGATTCGAGGCCCTTGCGCGGTGGAGGCACCCCAACCTTGGCGAAATCCCTCCGGCGACGTTCATTCCGATTGCGGAAGAAAGCGGGCTCATTTATGCACTCGGCGAATTCGTCATGGAGCAGGCGTGCCGAGAGTGCCTCGAATGGCAGAAGATGTCCTCCGCTCACATCCAGGTTGCCGTGAACGCTTCCGCACTCCAATTCACATCGGAGATGTTTGTTCAGGAAGTGGAGTCGATCATAAAACGGACAGGACTCAATCCTGAACTTGTGCAGGTCGAACTCACCGAGTCCGTAATGATTGGGTCGCTCGAACATTCAGCACAAAAGATGAAGAGACTGCGGTCCCTGGGCGTGACTCTTGCCATTGACGATTTCGGTACAGGCTACTCCTGCCTCGGATATTTACCGGAATTGCCATTTACTGCTCTTAAGATTGACCGCACGTTTGTCCGTAATCTGCAGTCGAGTTCCGAAGTTTCGACGATGATTCGGTCCATGATCGAATTGGGCCAGAAGATGGGCTTACACGTGATTGTCGAAGGTATAGAAGAAGAAGCACAACTCGAGATCGTGGCGGAGATGGGCGCTGATGAGGTGCAGGGCTATCTGCTTGGCCGACCTTCCTCCACGCCACGGGTCCAGTATGCGGCATACCTCGACGGGCGTCGAACATCACTCAACGGCAAGCTCTCGACTTTGATCGGTTCATGATGGCTCGGTTAGACGGTAGGTTTATGTCATCAATTGCGTCAGGATAGTAGGATTATGACACCAATCGCGTCAAAAGAGTGAAAAGCAGTGAAGCAAGAGTGCCGCAGGGCCACGACCGCGTTCGATGTACGGGATCCGACAATTCTTCAACTCTGCATATTTCCGGAACTTCCGATACTGGTCTGCGTCCATCGCCGAAATCTCTCTAGCGCGGGCGACAGGGGCTCCTACCGCAACAACTAGAGTCGCGGCGCCAAAGCGGCCAAGTCCAGGTCTAAGGTTAACTTGACAGGTAATACGCTCGTACGTATTATTCGTCTATGCAGCATTCGCTTCGTGAAGACATCCTGAATGCCGGTCTTAAGATCATGTTCCAGTCCGGATATGTGGGAGCCACTGTACGCGATATCTGCGCTGCGGCAGGCGCTCCGCACGGCTCGTTTACGAATCACTTCCGCTCTAAGGAGGCCTTTGCCAAAGAGGTTCTCGACCGTTACTTTGCCAATCTGCAGAAATCGGTGAAAGCGGCTCTGGAGGACAGGGCCCTTACACCGCGGCAGCGGCTCCAGCGCTATCTGGAGATCATCAGCGGTGTATTGGCGGGTGACAAATGGAAACGCGGATGCCTCATTGGCGATTTCAGTCTTGAGACCGTTTCGCAAAGCAAACTCCTGCATCAGAGGCTCAAGGCGATCTTCCAGGAGTGGCGTGCGCCATTCGCTTCGTGCATCGCCGAGGCCCAGGCCGTTGGGGAAATCGAATCGATATTCGATCCAGTGGACCTGGCTGAATTCCTCCTTGCTTCCTGGGAGGGAGCCATTCTGCGCATGAAGGTGGAGCGTGGTCCTGCCCCGCTCGAACGATTTAGAAAAATCGTGTTCGCAACCGTGTTTAAGGAGTCGAAATGAATACACTCACCGACATTGCTCTAACACAACTCGCGGTTTTGGATTCCGCGATGGCTTACCGGGAAACAGGGAGCTCTGAATCCCCAACCGTGCTCTTTCTTCACGGAAATCCGACGTCGTCCTACATCTGGCGGAACATCCTCCCGCACGTGGCACCTGTTGGCCATTGCATCGCACCCGATCTGATCGGGTTTGGCCAATCCGGCAAACCGAACATCGAATATCGATTCTTCGATCATGTCCGCTACCTTGACGCCTTTCTCGCGAAAGCGGGGATTTCGTCAGCGTACGTAGTAGCGCATGACTGGGGTACGGCGCTGGCATTTCACCTGGCGGCCCGGCGGCCGGAGTTTATCCGCGGGCTTGCTTTCATGGAGTTCATCCGGCCCATGCCAACCTGGAAGGATTTTCATCCCGATCAAGTCGAGACCTTTCAGAAGTTCAGGACGCCCGGAGTGGGAGAAAAGATGATTCTCGACGGCAACGCATTCGTCGATGGGGTTCTTCCCGCAGCCAAAGCGCGAAAGCTGACGGATGAGGAAATGTCGGTTTACAGAGCCCCGTTCCCCACTCCCGAGTCGCGGCGGCCCACTTGGCGTTTCCCGAATGAACTGCCGATCGCCGGAGAGCCGGCAGATGTGTATTCGGCCTTGGAGAAAGCGCATCGTTCTCTAGCGGAGTCGTCCTACCCGAAGCTTCTTTTCGTAGGAAATCCCGGCGCTCTGATACCTCCGGCCTTTGCCGAGAGCTTTACAAAGGGGCTTAAGAACTGCAGGCTGGTGCAGCTTCGCTCCGGTCTTCACTACTTGCAGGAGGACCATCCCGATGTGATCGGCGCCAGTATCAAGGAGTGGCTGGTTGAAGTGGGAGTTGGTTTGGGCCCTAAACAGGACGTGACTCTGTAGGCGATGAGTCCGAGCTCCTTTTATCTAAACCTCATCTCGTGGCCTTATGTTCTTGACCACATAAGTGGTTTATGTTGTCTATTTGCTTATGTGGAGATGGAGTCGGCCAAGAATTGACCAACAGCAGGGTAGAACTTGAATCCGATATCGAAGAGTGAGTATGGCGATAAATCGTCAACCGAGACGGTACCCGCAGGCACAATGCAGCGGTTTGTGCGATTCAGGTATTCGAACCTGAAACCGGTACCTCCGTTCGCGCTCAGTGTCACCGTTAAGATAGCCCAACGTGATTCGGCACTCCACTCGACTAGCCGCTCTTTGCGGCACGGTCCTGGCACTTGACCGACACCACACTGACAGCGATCAGGGACCAAATAGCTGCGCAATCGCCCAGAGTCCCAAAAACCGCCCGGATCGAGTCCCATCGATAGAAGCCCTCGAAGGCCTTTTGAAGTAACACCGGATTCGTCCCCCCATGTTGCAGACTAAGCATGACGGGCGCCGCCCGTGTTGTCAGAAGCAAAACGCAGATGTCCATCAACGCCGCTCCATAGACGGGAATGGCCACCCACAGGGGCCTGCTCCGGCTGAAGCGAAAGGCGATGGCCGCTGCAAAGGTAAGGACCGTTCCGCCGATTCCTGCAGCCGGATAAATGATCTTTCCATTCCCCAAATCCGCCAGCCGACTGAATGCAGCCCAGGCTTCGGGCCCCAACTGACGCCAGGCGGGCATTTCAACGAGAGTCCTGTTGAAGCCGCCAGCCAAGGTTCCCAACAGAAGCGACGTCACAATTAGCCAGAGTGCAATTCGCAAAGGCTTCCGATCGTCCATACACTGCCCTTCGTATTCTTTTTCAGCGGCGATGACCTTTCGTTCGACGTTCCCGCCGTGAACGGGCACTATGCGGGCAAACTCTCCACGGACGGAAACACACTCGACGGCACGTGGGGCCAGAATGGCAATTCGCTGCCGCTCACTCTTGCGCGCCAGGCCGGCGAGACCGCCGCCAAGCCGATTGCTCCGCCCAAATACGATCCCGTCATGGCGCCCGTTCATGTATCCACTGCGATTGGAGCACGGAAGATGTCGTTCGATACGAGACCTTGCTGCAACCGATGCCCATGGAGCCCTGATCAAGACTATCGAGCGAGCAGTACTCCTTTCCCGCGGCATCGCCTTTCAGGTGAAGCTGGATACGGAGCGAGGCACCGCCAGCCTGCAACGTTCCCAGCCAGATTCCATCGGCGTGCGAAGGCTTGGCCGCGGGCACAAACGCGTCGCGCGTGAAAACCAGCGGGGTTGGGTTGCCTTGGTTCCACGTGCCGGCGAGCGTCTTGCCATCGGCGGACACCGTGCCCTTCCACGAACCGTGCACCACCGGCATCGAGAAGGTCAGCGTCTGGCCGTCGAGATGGAAATCGGCACAGGGGATACCGTTGGAGCCTTGGTTGGGACTGTCGAGTGCGCCCGTGATTGCACCTGCGGCGTCCACTTTCAGATGCAGCTTGACTTGCAGGGGGCCGAGTACGCCTGCGTAGTCGCCGGCAATCGCTGGTGCCGCCTGAGCCCGGGCCCTCGAGGGAGTAGTGACGAGCATGCAAACAGCAATGGCGAACGAGGAAACTGCGGTCGCGGTTTGACAATGAGCGAGAGATGAAAGTTTTAGTGCGGCCATAAGTGGTCAACCCCTTCTGGATCGTTACTGCAGTTAGAAACAGGTTGGTTAGAGGTCTACCTGAAGCTACTCCGGCAGTTACTCATCGGGTCCTTTGCTAAGTGCAGTCAGCTCGTCGATACCTTTCTGGAGCTTGCCGGCCGCCCATTGGTTCAGTCTCCAGACTCCGAAAAAGACCGCGGCTACGATCGCGGGGGAGACAAGGGAGGCAAGAACAAAGTGTTCCAGGCCCACGGGGTGTGCCTCCCATTGGTTGATCGCAGATCCAATTTCGAAGATCGCAAGCCCAGGGACGAATGGCAGCAGGTACCACGTCCAGACGGTGCGCAATGCGTCCCGCTGGCGCTCAAGCGATTTGCGGTGGAAATCGATGCAGGTGCTCAAGCCCAGGTCGGCTGGCGCGGTGCGCGCCGATCCTCGCCGATGTAGCTCAAACATGACCGTGAGCGCGCCCGCGATAATCAGTCCCGCTCCCACGCGAACCAGCAGCCCGTGCAGCTTCCATCCGAAATACCCGAAGCCAGCGATCACCACCACGCCAGCTGCGTACTCCCTCATGTTGCGCCAGAAAACCCGTCGCTCGAACTTGTCCATCTTGCGGCGAAAGTCTTCGGGGCGGATATTGGGCGGCTCCGTGGGCTGGCTTTGCCAGAGGTTCTTCATTTCGTCCGAAGCGGATTCATCGTTCATGTTCGCCTCCTGCCTGAAAGCGGCGAATGAGAATGTTCTTGATGCGATGGACCTTGGTGGCCACGTTGCCCGGCGAAAGGCCCGTCACCTCCGCAATTTCCCTTGCGTCCACGCCTTCCAGAAAAAGCAACACCACCTGCCGGTCAAGGGGTTTGAGGTCGCGAACCAGCGTCATCAGCCGTTCCAGGGCCATGCGTCGATCGGCGAGGCTAGCGGCATCAACCTTGTCGTCCGTAACATCCATGCCATCAATGCTGACCAGTTGGCGCGCCTTTGAGCGGCGGTCGGCATCAACATGAGAGGAAGCCACGTTGTGCGCGACGCGATAGATCCAGGTGCGAAGAGAACAACGCGCGTCAAAGGATTCAAGACTTCGCCACAACCCCAGATAAATCTCTTGCAGCAGGTCGCGCCGCGCTTCTGGATTGGCCTCGTAAGCTCGCGCAAGGCGATCGAGCGCAGGTGCATGCGTGCGAACTGCCTCCTCGTAGAGGTCTTCGCGGCTTGCCATAGCCTGAGATTTCCTTTCTATCTAAGGTAGTCGGCGGACCAGGTAATTTCTTACATGGATCGAAAAGAAATCGTAAACTGACATCTGTCTCTGATTTTCGAACACATTCTGCGAAATCTTCCATCATCGCGGTGGCCTGGGAAGTCGGCATTGCGCATGGAATCCGCGGACTTGCATTTGGGGCATTGGTCGCAGGCGCAATACGCGTTTTAGAGGAGTAATTATCTTCGATAACTTCGAAGGCGTTCTCAATGAGTGCATTGCCCTGATATCGACAGCTGAGATTCCAGCCCCGGCGACATTCTTGGACACTGGCCGATAGGAACGAAGCCGCAGCAGCGGCTTCGTTCCTGTGCATTTGGATTGTTCGGAGCTTTCAGGCTGGATTCCACGAATTCTTGCGCATGCTCCCAAAGAATCGGCAGGAATGCCTGGAATAAATCTGCGCAAAGTTAGTTAACGAATACATCGATATCTGCCTGGTTCCTCAAGAGAGATCATCAATGCGAATTCAGCGAACGTTGATTGGAGGCGCGGAGTTGCTGGCCCTCTTGCGCCCTTTGTGGTGTTTCATTGCGGTAGTCTCTTTCGGCCAGGGTGTTGGACTGCTGCCGGCGTGGGCAGCGCCCGCCGCCACGATAACAACACTGTCCGTCACCTCCGGCGGAAACGCCGTGACGAAAGTTGCACCGGGAAGCGTGGTCACTCTGATGGCAACCGTTATGGCCGGCAGCACTCCGGTCACGCCGGGCCAGGTCAACTTCTGCGATGCGACGGCCAAGTTCTGCACCGACATCCATCTGCTGGGCACGGCGCAGTTGACCGCCAACGGTACGGCGACGCTGAAATTTCGTCCTGGGGTTGGGAGTCACAGCTACAAGGCGATTCTTGCCGAGCCGGCCGGCCTTGGGCCCAGTGCTTCGACCGCATCGTCGCTCACGGTGACGGCGTCGAAGGGTACGGGGCAACTGGCCACAACGACGTACCTCGAAGCCAGCGGGGTCCCAAACAACTTCTCATTGACGGCGACGGTGCCGGTGGACGGAAATACTTTGCCGACGGGCAAGGTGTCGTTTGTGGATGCAAGCAAGGGGAACGCAGTGTTGGGGACGGCGGCGTTGACGAGTGAAACGGGCGCGGGCTTCGCGGGTTCCTCGCTTTTGTCTGTCTCCTCACAAAACAACGGCAACACTGTCATTACCGCTGACTTCAATGGCGACGGAATCCCGGACCTGGTCATACTCGGAAACGACACCATCTCCGTTCTCCTGGGCAAGGGGGATGGCACGTTCACAGCAGCGCCCAGCCCTTCGAATGACTTGCCGGGAGCCATTGCGGTGGGAGATTTCAACGGAGATGGTATTCCCGATCTGGCCGTGGCGCCTGCCTTCGATGAGGGCACTACTGAAGTGCTTTTGGGCAACGGGGATGGAACCTTCACCAACGCGGGTGGAAGCTTTGGGAACGGCAACGGTACGGTTACGTCCAATGCCATCGCTGCGGCAGACTTCAACGGAGACGGCAACCTGGATCTAGTCGAGACTTGCGCAAGCGACAACGAGCAGCCATGCAACTTACTCCTAATTCTGTTCGGCAACGGAGACGGAACCTTTATGCAGTCCTGCTGCGTTCCCTTGGCGTTCTTCGGTTCCCAATCGATGGCCGTGGGCGACTTCAATGGAGATGGCAAACCGGACTTGGCGGTGACAAACTCCGGCGCGAATGGCGTGAACGTCTTCCTGAATAGTGGGGGGGGTCTTTCTGCCCTGGCAGCAATCCCGGCAACGGGCGATAGCCCCACATCCATCGCTGCAGCAGACTTCAACGGAGATGGCAAGCTGGATCTAGCCGTGGCCAACTCCGGCAGCAACAATGTGACGATTCTGCTGGGCAACGGCGATGGAACCTTTACGACTGCAGCAAGCCCGGCAACGGGTATGGCGCCCAATTCCATCGCGGTTGCGGATTTCAACGGAGACGGCATTCCTGACCTGGCGGTAGCCAACGCCGGCAGCAGCAGCCTGACGATCCTGCTGGGCAACGGCGATGGAACTTTTACCGCTGCCACCAGCCCCGCGGCGGACACCGGCTCTACATCAGTCGCCTTAGCAGACTTCAATGGGGACGGTAAGGAAGATCTTGTCGTGGCCAATTCCGGAGATAGCTCAGCAACTGCGCTTTTGGCAGAGACAGCGCTGGCAATTGCAACGGTCAACAATATTTCTCCCGTAGGCGTAGGCACGCATCTCGTCAAAGCGATCTATTCCGGCGACGTCAACTCTGGTGGCAGTACCTCCGCCGATGTGTCCCTGATTGTCGCGCCGCCAGGCCTCACGCTGAGTGGTACTCCAGTTTCCGTTGTGGCTGGCGCCACCGGGACTTCGACTCTCACGATCACCCCCACGAACGGCTTCTCCGGAACTGTGACCCTGGAATGCGATGGCAGCAGCTATTCGGGCAGCGACGAGCCTACCTGCTCGTCCATCCCACCGGTGACTATCTCGGGGAAAGCGTCAGCAACCAAGACCTTCAGTATCCAGACACAACCAGGCACGACTCCCGGGGAATACATGGAGTCTGTGAATGCAGTCGATTCGAGCGGAACTGTCGTGGCCAACACCAATACTGCGAGAGTCGCAGTAACAGTGACCGCTCCCGCTCCGCCGGGCCTCACGCTGAGTGGTACTCCAGTTTCCGTTGTGGCTGGCGCCACTGGGACTTCGTCTCTCACGATTACCCCCACGAACGGCTTTTCCGGAAGTGTGACGCTGGAATGCGACGGCGGCAGCTCTCCGGGCGGCGCGAACGACGTGCCCACCTGCTCGCCCATCCCGCCGGTGACTATCTCGGGAAATGCGCCGACGACCACAACGCTCAGTATCCAGACACAACCAGGCACAACCCCTGCGCAATACGTGGAGTTTGTGAAGGCAGTCGATTCGAGCGGAGTTGCCATGGCCAACACCAAAGTCGCAGTGACGGTGACGGTGCCCGCTCCCGCTCCAAGCTTTGCGCTTACCAATACACCGGTCAGCATCGCCACGCCCGGCGCCAGCGGGACTTCGACGATCACGATCATGCCCAGCGGTGGTTTTACGGGCTCGGTGGCGCTCTCCTGTACCGTAACCGGTCCAGCAACTGCGGTCGATCCGCCTACCTGCTCCGTCGCTGCGCCACCCGCCATCACGGGAACAGCAGCCGTGACGGCGACGCTCACTGTCAACACCACGGCAGCGAGTAGTTCGTCCAACGCGACTGGCCAGGCAGCGACGGCTTTCCGCGACCAGCACAACCGGATGTTGGCGCTTGGTGGAGGCGGCGCCCTTGTCGCATTCCTGTTCTTCGGATTGCCCTTACGCCGTCCCCGAACAATGACCCTGCCTAGTCTGTTGCTGCTAGGTGCGTTCGCTGCAATAGTCATGGGGTGCGGGGGAGCACAGAAGGCAGCCAATCCTGTCACGACGCCAGTCAATCCCGGCACGACTGTTGGGAGCTACATGGTCACTGTGACTGGTTCCAGCGGCACCCTGACCGCGTCCGCGACCGTTGCTATCACTGTGAACTGAGCGGTGGCAGAGCCCCAAGTCAGAAATTTCGGCAATGCACTTATCGAAAACGGATTAGTACTGAGATGTCGGCATCTCACCAGCGACCCACTGCCGAGCCGATAGAATCGCACGGCCGTTCGAAAGACCGTGTGGAGCTTTGCCGCCCATCCAGCAAAGGGGTGTCAATTCGCCACTTCGGAATCTTCTCGTAAATGGTCCTGGCAAAGTTCTTCGAATCGGGTAAGCTAACGCACTGCCGATGGTTCGCTTGCTTTGCCGTCCGCGTTATATGCGGTTACGCGAAAGTGGACGCCGAAGATGGCCTGTGCTGGTTTTGGATCGACCCAGGGCGAATCGGCGTCGGTGGCGCACTTGTCGCAGATGAGCTGCCAGGGACCCGCGTCGCTGTCCTTGCGCTCGATGGAATACTTGACCGCACCGACCGAACCACGCCAGGCCACCAGTCCGAGGCTCTGCCCGGTGATGACCGGGGCTGGCGGAATGGCGTGCGCAGGCACGGGACCGCCAGCCATCTCGAATGCATGTGTGCGCAGCAGCTCGGCACGGGCCGCCATGTCTTCCTTGGTCATGATGAGGGTGTCGATGCCGCTATAGTAAAGAGCCCACCACTGGCCGCTCTCACCGTGGAGGGAGTATTCCTTGTTGGGCACGTTGGCGGGAATGGGCTGCCACCCGAAACTGTCGTTGTGCGCCTGAAGGGCCCAGTAGAGGTCGCCAGAGATCTTCGGATTATTCTTCATGGTGGTGAGGACTTTCTCGAGATCGGCCAGCGTAGCCCAGTCGGTGACATCCCAACCGTATTCGTTCACGACATAGACCTTGCCGTGGCCGGTCACGAGCGCGGCGTGCTTAGGGAAGGTCTCCGCAGTGGTCTTCTCGCCCAGGTTGAATACCGCTTCCCAGTGCGGATAGTACTCGGATGTGATGATGTCAGGAGTCTTGGTGTCAAGTGCGGCGCCGCTTTTGTCGAATTGGAAGAGGCCGCTGTTGTCCACGTAGAGATGCTTCTTGTCAATGGACTTAATGAAGGTGCCGATAGTATCGATCCACGATACATAGGGAGCCAGGTTTGAGTCGCCGGCGGTCAGGGCCACAAAGATGCCGCAGGCGTTGCAGTTTTCCCAGCCGAGAATGGTGGGATCGTCCTTGTAAGAGACGCCGGTGAGGGAGTTCTTGTGATTGAGAACGGCGGTGATGTGTTTCTCGAAGCGGGTGATGATGACGGGATCGGTGAAGAAGTCCTTCATACCGCCCGCGCCGCGCTCTTTGAAGTATTCGCCGTAACCGCTAAAGACACAATTTGCGCAATCGCCAGCGAGAGTGACGATGAGGCGGAGGCCGCGGTCGTGTGCAGTCTTGAGGGCGTAATCAAGGTGCTTGAAAGCCTCGGGGTTGAACTCGCCCGGCTTCGGCTCGATACACAGGTCACAGCCCACGCTGTCGCCCATGGTTTGCGAACGGATGACGCGGGCGCCCATCGCCTTTGCGGTGTCCATTGCGTCATCGACTTCGAAGCGCGAGGGATAGCGAGGGCCCATGGGATCGAGCGGCCCATAGGCTTCTAGGCCGAGCCACTCGATGTTGGGGCCGCTGTAACGAAAGGCGTCGCCGCCCAGGGTAAGGCGGATCCCGTCTCGCTGAACGAATTCATCGTTGTGCTCGGTTTGCGCCGAACCGCGAGCACACACTGCAATCATGGCCAACGCCGCAAAGGACACAGCAACGAAAGGGCCCCTCTGCAAATGGATTCTTCTCATCTTCCCTTCCTCCAAAGATGCCTGCTCTCCACGCCTTTAACTGCGAGAATCTTGCATGCGCTTCCGACCATTCCTCGATCTCTCAGGAACGAGAAGGGCGAGATCGAGTAGTTGGACAGGAAGAATAATGACAGTAACTATCATTTGTCAATGACTTGTTTTTACATATATATTTCAATTGACAATGAATGCCACGACATAAGACGATGTAACGTAAAATGCTGCGAGATAAGAGGATGTAGCGTGGGTTTACGAGCGAAAAAGGCAGAGAAAACTCGAAAGCGGATTTTGACCGAGGCGTTGCAACTCTTCAAACGGGATGGCTACGAGCAGACCACGATGGAGGTGATCGCGGACGCCGCCGAAGTCAGCCCATCAACTCTATACCGCTACTTTCCCAGTAAGGATCTGATCCTTCTTGACCCGATTTCCGGTTACCTTGACTTCTCGGCAACATTTTCCGGGCATTCGGCGAACCTCTCGGTGGAGGAGGCGCTGGCTGAAGCGGCGTTAGCTTGGGCCAAACGGCAAGACACAAACGCGGAGGAAATCCTGCTGGTTCGCTCACTCATCGATCAAGCCCCAATTCCACGCGCGAGGTTGTGGGATATTGCCTACCAAAAGCAACGGGATCTGAACGCGCGTTTAGCGGAGAAACTCCATTTGCGTGAGGATGATCTACAGGTGGAGCTTTCGGCGCGACTGCTTTTTACAATTATCGGTACGGTGGCGGACCACTGGCGAGCAAACGCCGCCAAATCCTCATCCATTGCATATACAAAAAAGGTGCTGAGAATGTTCGATGAGCACAAAGTTCTCATACCCCGCAAAGCACCTCGCCAATGAGGATAGATAAGATTCGGCGATACGGACTTCTGAGCACGAAGTCGATCCTCGATCTGTGGGAGGTGGAAAGTTCGCTGGGGAGGCGGATTGCAACCCAAATCAGACCAAGCCCGGTAGAACTATGGCTACCTGGGTATGGAAAGGCCACGATTCGAGACCAGAAGCCGATGAAGGAAAACAAGCTGCGCGCGGCCCTGACCGATTGCACGCCAGAAGAATGGTGCCAATTGCTCAACGGCAAGGTGTTCTTTTGGCCGAGCGAAGAACGCCTGCATACGCGATTGCCATCTTTCTGCAAATCCTGATGACGAACCCCCTCTCTCCCGAACTATATCCGTTCACGGTTCCGTGTGACGCATAGATTGTGTTCCAGGAGCACTAGCCTGCGAGGATTCCATCCCAACTGCAGATGAACCCCGGCATACGATATTTTCTCTTCGGGCCCTGATCCAAATATGTGGCAAGCTCGCGCTCCGGTGCATGGGTGGGCGGGATAGACGCGGCGCGGATTCGATCATCGGCACGAACATCAACAACCACACCGCGCCCATCGGCCTCCGAGGCATGAGCAGGTGTCGTCACGCATACCGAGTCGACTGGTTTCGTAGGCGTCAGCGCCAGAATTCGGTGAGCTGGCCGGCAAGGGCTCTGCCTTGGTTGTAACCGGCTCGAGCGGAGGGCCGACGCGTCGCCGGATCCATCTGGTTCGTGCCCATTGCGGCTCGGGAATCGGCGTCCGGTGTGATCACCTCGACGCGGCTGCCCTGCTTGCACGGGCCCTCGACCTGGCCCTGCGGGTCCGCGCCCCGGTGGTCTACGCAGGCTCTCGAACTGGCCTTCCGGCAGTGGTATCTGGCTCCATCCGCCGAACGGCGAGAGCACCACGACGTTCGCATAGCCCGAGGCAAGGTCGGCGTTTTCGCCGGAGCGCACACCACCGTTGATGTAGCGAGTGCCGTTGATGCTGTGCGTGGGGGCGATACCGGGCATTGCGGTGCTCGCGGTGACTGCTTCCACATGACAACCTAAAAATCATTTCGCTGGTGGACATGGCAACCACGTGCAGAGTCTCCCTTATTGCGGGAGGGGTCCGACGGGGATGAGGTTGGCGGGCGTCGACGTCGCCATTCTGCCGGAGTTCACTAAAAGCTTGTCCGTCCAAGGCGAAAACGCGAGAGGAGAGCATCAATTCTCCTCCTTAATTTTAAGGTATACCGCACCAGGGGCTTGCGGCAAGAACCGGATCGTGCGGTAGAGTCGCTCGAGTCGGCCAGATTTATGGCCGAGATCAGAATTTTTCAGCAATAGGAGGAGCGATATGCGTGATATCGACCGGAGCGTGGCGATGACCGAACATGCGGTGGTGATTGCCGGGGGCGGTCCGACAGGGCTGATGTTGGCGGGCGAGTTGGCGTTGGCGGGCTGCGACGTTGCCATAGTCGAGCGGCGCGCGAGCGCGGAGCTAATCGGCTCGCGCGCTGGCGGCCTGCATGCACGCACCATCGAGGTGCTCGATCAGCGTGGAATCGCCGATCGGTTCCTATCGGAGGGGCAGGTGGCGCAGGTCGCGCGGTTCGCCGGGGTCTCTTTGGACATCAGCGACTTTCCCACGCGGCACAACTACGTTCTCGGGCTGTGGCAGAACCACATCGAGCGCATGCTGGCCGAGTGGGTCGGCGAGCTGGCGGTGACGATCTATCGCGGGCGTGAGGCGACCGGTTTCACTCAGGACGACAGCGGCGTGGATATTGAACTGTCCGACGGCCAGTCGCTGCGTGCGCGCTATCTTGTCGGGTGCGACGGCGGACGCAGCCTGATCCGGAAGGCAGCCGGCATCGAGTTCCCCGGATGGGATCCGACGACGAGCAGCCTGATCGCCGAGGTCGAGATGGCCGAGCAGCCGGAATTGGGCATCCACCGCAACGCCTTTGGCGTCCATTCCTTCGGCAAGGTTGAGTATCGCATCCGCGACGGCCAAGTGGTCTACAGCGATAGCGGACCTGTGCGGGTCATGGTGACCGAACAGCATGTCGGGCCTGCGACCGAACCCACCCTGCGCGATCTCAGCGAAGCGCTTATTGCCGCATGCGGGACAGATTACGGAATCCACAGCCCCACATGGCTCTCCCGATTCACCGACATGACTCGACAGGCCGCGGCCTACCGCAAGGGGCGGGTTCTGCTGGCCGGCGACGCCGCACATGTGCACGCTCCGGACGGTGGACAGGGTCTCAACACCGGTGTGCAGGATGCGGTGAACCTGGGATGGAAGCTGGCCCAGGTGGTCAAGGGGACCTCGTCGGAAAGCCTCCTCGATACCTACCACTCCGAGCGCCACCCGGTCGCTGCCCGCGTGTTGCGCAACACGATGGCGTCAGTCGCGCTTCGCCGCCCGGACGACCGCACAAAGGCTCTGCGCGATACCATGTCCGAGCTCCTTGGCATGAACGAGCCCCGCAAGCGGTACGCCGCGGAGATGTCCGGTCTGGGCATCCAATACGATCTCGGCGAGGGGCACCCGCTGCTCGGACGCCGCATGCCGGATCTCGACCTGGTCACCGCCAACGGCCCGCAGCGGGTCTTCACCCTGCTGCACGATGCTCGGCCGGTGCTTCTCAACCTCGGTGAGCCGGGCGGCTTCGACATCACTCCGTGGGCAGATCGGGTTCAGCTGGTCGACGCCAAGTACGTTGGTACGTGGGAGCTTCCGGCACTCGGGCCGGTCACTGCTCCCTCCGCCGTGTTGATTCGGCCCGACGGATATGTGGCGTGGGTCGGAGACCTAACCAAGGTGGGGCTCGTTGACGCGCTAACCACTTGGTTCGGACCTCCTGCTGCGGCGTAGGCGCCGGCTTCCAAGATCGTCCGGTTAGGAGTTCTACACCCACCATGGAGGTTGCGATCGCTATAGTCTGGCGCTTTGTCAGTCGGCAATCCGACTCTCAAGATGCGCCACGTCGAGGAGACCCTAAGTGCCTCGGCGGGGTGAGCCGGCGTCGTGATTACGTCATGTAGGCATCCCTTCCCGGGGGTCCTTGCCCGAACCTCTGATCGGGATCGAACCCATGACTTCTTCTATTGCATGAAATAGCTCGAACCGCAAATGATAGGCGACACAACACTTATTAACCGGCAGAACCGGCGAAAAACGGCCAATGGGCGCTATTCGCGACAAAAGTGCGACCAACTCTTACGCCCCGGCCATTGGATTTATGTGATGATGACTGCGGAAGCGGCGGCGGGTTCGACAGGGGCTTTGCGGCGGAGGATGGCAGCGGAGACGAGAGTAATGATAAGGCCGACTGGCAGGGGCTCCATGAAGGTGTAGGCCATGTTGACGAAGGGGTTCTGGTAGAGCTGCTGAGAGCGCTCGATGGCAGCGACCCGCGCGGCGGTGGTGGCGGGGTCGAGTCCGGAGGCCTGGACCTTGTGAATCTGCGCGGCGAAGTAGCTGTCCATGAAGTGGGGCATGAAGTTGAAGTAGAGGACCTCCCAAGTGGCGACGTAGCAGACGGTGGTGATGAGGGTGATCAGGATACCGCAGGCGAAGGCGCGGCCAAAGGAGATTTGGCCGGCGAGGGTGTTGTCGCGGTAGCTGCGGATGCCGAAGTAGATCAGCAGGAACGACGCCACCATGATGGTGTAGCCGAGAGCCATGCTGTGGCCGGGGCCGATCTTGTCGGCGAGCAGAAGCGAGCTGTCCATAAGGACAGAGATCATGACGCCGGAGATGAGGCCGAAGGTGAGGACGGTTTTCTTCATAGCTGGCTCCTGGTGCGACTGAGGATGGAGTCACGATGCGGTGTAACGGGGCCGGATGTCGTCACCCTTTCGGATGATTTTTTGAGGAATGGAGCAGATATCATGCTTTCGGGTGACGCCGTCCAACCCCGGCGACGAAAACCTGTCGCCGGGGACCCCGGGGTCACGGCAGAAGGCCTAGTTCTTTGCCGCGCTGGACGGCCTGGGTGCGGCGGGCGGCTCCGAGCTTGTCGAAGGTGCGGGCACAGTGTGTCTTGACGGTGTTTTCGGAAACGAAAAGCTGCGTGGCGATCTCGCGATTGCTAAAGCCGCGGGCGATCAGGGTGAGGATTTCGAGCTCGCGTGCCGTGATGCCGAGGGTCTGCTGGTGGGCCGTATTGGGAGCGAAGGGAACCGGGCTGGGAACGAAGGGGGCGGGGGCTTCCGCGGGGACAATCACTTCCTTCACCACGACCGTTTCGCGGATGGTCTCGCGAATAGTCACGCGACGGCGCGTGATGCGCAGCCCGAGCCAGATGCCGAAGGTCGCGAAGAGAATGGCGACGAGCGCGCCGTAGAGCTCGACGGAGTGCTCGATGACGACGAAGCGGTATTCGGTGTATTGGAGGGTGGCGATGAGGAGACCGCCGACGAGACCGAAGATGAGAACGTGGCGCTTCATGATGGGTTGTGAAGAAGTATACCCGCTGCTATCCCCAAAGCAGTCGTCGGCGTGGTTTCAGTTAGATGCAGCAGGATAAATATGGGGAAACGCCCATTGCGACGGTAGTCGCCCGTTGTTCGCGGGCCACAAAATCACACTCGCCATGCCGCCTTTGCGATACTGATCCTTTACGGGAGGGTGCCAAGAAACTTCTTCATCTCGTCGATCACTTGTGCTTCATTCGAGCGGTGGACGTAATGGTCTGCGTTTGGAATGCGAACGACACGGGCGGTTGGAACTCCGTGTGCGACGGTTTCGGCTCGTGCCGAGCAGTCCGCTGTATCCGCGGAAAGTCGCCCCATCTGTCACTCGGCACTGAATGAAGGATGAGTGAGAGGAGGGTTAGGCAAGAGAATGGGAAATATCTTGGAAGATGAATATCAAGCTAGGTCCGGCATAGCGATAAGTTGTTTGTAAGTGATGGTCTGAGCCCCGATGCAAGCGCGTAGGAGTCGGGTCATTAGGTCTGCTTCCATGGAGCGCCGGTTGAGCCTGTAATTGAATTCGGCGACATAGTGCGGGAGGTGTTTTGATTCCACCTTGTGATGGGTACCGAGGAGAAACCGCTTCAGGTTCGACAGGGTGATGTGAACCCAAGGGAAGAGACTGTGTGCGGGCTCGTCCTGGGTGGAGATGGCCGTGGCGGTGTGTTCAAAGCCTTTCTGCTTCAGGCGGCGATAACCACGCCAGCCGTCGGAGAGAATATGGCTCCCTGTTGCGACTTTAGCGGTGAGGAACTTCTCCATCGTTGCGGCGGAGGCATCGGGAATCACTTCCAAAGCGGCAAATCCCGGAACCGGCTTTTGTCCCGGCTTGCCCGCCCCGCGCCGCTCCACCGCAACGGCCACCGCGGATTTGCTCCGCACACCCGGCTTGCCGCGCCCGCGCCGCCCTTCCCCATGCTCCTCACCGCCCACATAGCCCTCGTCGACCTCCACCAGACCGCTGAGCCGGTAGCCCTGATCGCGGTCGCTCATCGCCTTGCGAATCTTGTGCAGCATCAGCCAGGCGGTCGGATAGCTGACCCCAACTTCCTTGGACAGCTGCATCGCCGAGATCCCCTTCTTGTCGTGGCTCATGCGGTAGATCGCCCAGAACCAACTGACCAGTGGCGTGCGCGTCTTGTGAAAAATCGTCCCCGCCGTCACCGAGCACTGGTATCCGCACGAGGCGCACTCATGCACCTGCCGAACCGCCATGTATCCACGACTCAACCCGCCGCAGCGTGGACAGATAAACCCCTCCGGCCAACGCTGCCGACTCAGTTGCTCCCCGCACTGCTGCTCATCACCAAACGATGCCCGAAACTCCTGCACCGTCAGCATCTGACCACGTTTCTTTTCGCATCGTTTCTGCATGAAACAAGATTATCGCTATTCATTCGCCTGTTCAAGCTTGATATTCATCATCTTGGAATTTGCTGGAAAGGTCGCACTCATCACCGGTGGAAACAGTGGGATTGGCGCTGCAGTGTAGTTGCTCAGAGAGACGTTACTACCGTCTCGACACCGACGACTCCAATTCCGTTCGCGCATCGCGTTGGTAGTGAAGAATTGCGAGTCGTACACATAGTCTCATCCCGCGAACAGCGCGGGTGAATGCGGCAACCTTCGCGACGCCAGAAGGAAGGTGGACCCAATGATAACGATTCAGCAGAATAAATCCCAATTGCCTTTCAATGCCCTTCCGGAGCCATCGAGTACAGCTCATTTCAACCCACCAGATTGGCGCAAAACGAGTGCCGATGAGATTTCCGATTTGAGCGAGGATGTGCTTATTTCCGCAGCGCAGGCGGGACTGGAATGGGCATTCGTTAAGCTCTGCTTTCGCCACTCCAAGCGCATTCTCTTCATGCTCTACAAAATTACAAAAAGCAGAGAGGATGCCGAGGATGCATTACAGGAGTCAGTGCTCAAAGCCCTTGTTCATTTCGGAGATTTCAATCGGGCTTCCACCTTTGCTACATGGTTCACACGGATCTGTGTCAATTCGGCGCTCATGATTGTCCGCAGGAAGCACGCTCGGCCGGAGATCTCCACTGACGCGTCAGTCGATGAGAGCGTGAAACAGTTCCGGTGGGAAATTGCCGACCGGCGACTCAACCCGGAAGACCACTACATTGAACGTGAAAAGCGCCGCCGTCTACAGTCCGCAATTTCCAAGCTGCCAAAGGGATACCGGCACGTAGTTGAGAGCCGCCAACGATCGGAGGCCTCAATAAAGGAGATTGCGGAAGAAGCGGGTATTACGGTCGCCGCGACGAAGTCGAGGTTATTGCGTGCGAGGCAGGTTTTGCGCAGTTCGATGTTGGAATGAGAGCAAATGAGCATCAAGATTGAACGGGTCGTCGGCAGGGAGAGTGAAATCGTGTTGCGTGTTTGTGGACGCTTGCACATCGAATGCGTCCATACCCTCAAGGAACTGATCGAGACGGAAAACGCAAAAACTGTGCTCGATCTTTCCGAGGTGACGCTCAATGACCGCGACGGTCGCGGCAAAAAAAAGCAAACGCCCGTCGCGATAGCGCCCGGCGTGTCGCGGACCAACAACGCGTGGCTGCCGCGCAGACCATCGTCCAACGAACCAGACGAACGTAGCCGGCGCTGGATTCATCTTGGACGCCGGTCAGGCCAGGTCAGAAGAATGCCCCTTGGCGCGAGTTGCAGTCTTACGGCTCGCGGAAGCGGTACCCGATGTAGCTGTCGGTGAGGAGGCACGTTGGGTTGGAAGGGTCATCCTCGAGTTTCTTGCGGAGTTGACCAATGAGAACGCGCAGATATGCGCGGTCGCTGGCAAAGTCCGGGCCTCGCAAGATGCCAAGCAGCCGGGCGTGGGTAAGCGGACGACCCGCCTGGAACATGAGAAGCTGAAGTGCATTGAACTCGCGCGCCGTAAGATGTACCTCGACTCCATTTCGTTCAACACGCCGGCGAACAGGATCAAGCAGGATGGAGCCAATGACGATAGACATATCCGCGGGCATTTCCGGAGCCCTGAAGCGGCGAATGGCGGTGCGTATTCTGGCTGTCAGTTCGCGAGACCGAAATGGCTTGGTCACGTAATCGTCGGCGCCGGCCTCCAATGCTTCAACCTTGTCATCTTCATCGTCGCGGACTGTCAACATGAGAATCTGCAACTTTGTAGATATGTGGCGGATGCGGCGGCAGGTCTCGATACCGCCGATCCCCGGCATATTGATGTCGAGGATGACGACCTCATAATCGGCCATACGGAGATGCGCGAGAGCATCTTCTCCATTGCTCGCCTCGGACAAATCGAATCCAAGCGAGCCGAGGGTCGTGTGCAGGCTACGCCTTAGCGCGGAATCATCCTCCACAATCAACAATCTGCCTTGGGGTTTTTCCATCTCATGCCTCCTTGCAGACCCTGGGGAGTGCCAGGAAACAAGTTGTGCCCTCCGCTGGATCGCTTTCAACCCACACTCTCCCCTGATGGGCTTCGGCAATTCGTTTGGTTACAGAAAGCCCGATGCCGGTCCCAGACGCTTTATGTTGAGACCCCGGAGAGCGGTAAAAGCGTTGAAATATCCGCATTCTCTCCTCCGGGGCGATAAAGGATCCTTCATTCAGCACGCTGAATACGATCTCTGCATCCGTCGAGGTGACACGAAGTGTGATCGGCGATGCGGGACTTGCGTATTTTGAAGCGTTATCGAGCATCTGCCAAAGAGCCATTTGAAGCAGATAGGCGTCCCCCCATACACTCTTTCCCGCACTTGCGTCGACAGTTCGTAAAACATGATCGGACAAAGCATCCGCGGCTTCTTCGCGACAGAATCGAAACAATTGATCCATCGAGATGCATTCATAATCCACCTTCAACTGTCCCTCATCTAACTTTGCAGTCCGAAGCGCGTGATTGGCCAGCCGCGCCAAACGTGTTGCCTGTTCATCGATGAGAGATACGAGTTCCCTCTCCGGATTGCCTAGCTCATTCATTTCCAACAATCCCGAGCTTGAATTCTGGATCGTTGCCAAAGGCGTTTTGAAGGCGTGGGCCAGTCCATCGAGAACGGCAGAACGGAGCTGCTCGCTCCGCTTTGCAGCTTCGGCGTCACTCTCAGCGATAAAGGAATGCGCTCTTTCCAGGGCTATGGCCGCAAGGGATGCGATCGCATCCACGGAGCGCGAATCGAGTTGGACATCGTCACAAGGTCCGGCTATATAGAGCGCGCCGACAGATCGGGTTCCAATTCTCAATGTGCGCTTGAATTTTGAGGTTGCAAGATCATTCTCATTCAATTCACCGAAATATATAGCGCGAACCTCATCCTCTGGAACGGCGTGCTTCCCCGCTTTGTCGATGCGCGCTTCGCGAGCGTCCCATAGAGCCACGGCATCCAGGTTGAATGTATCTGCTATCAGCCCGGTAAGTTGCGCGCCCACCTCGCCACGCCGATCCAGCATGATGATATCCCGGCTGGTGAGATAGAGCTTCTCCAACCTTGTACGCTCGGTTTCGTTCTGGAAGGCGTTGCGCTTGATGCGATTCGCAATCTGACCAGCTGCCAAGGCGACGATCACGAAGATTCCTGATGAAATCCAGTCCTGAAAGTCGTGCTCGTAAAGAGAAAAGATGGGCGGCATATAGAAGTAGTCAAGGCAAGCGCCCGCCACTACGGAAGCAATCACCGTCTGCATGAACCCCCATCGGTAGGCGATAAGCATAACCAGGGCCAGATCGATCAGGCCTGCGGTCAACACTTTACCGTGACCCACGAAAACCATGACAGTGAGCAACGGGACAGCGGCGACGATGGCGGCGGCGCGCAGCAGGTGCGTCACTACTTCCGTGTGTTTCATCTCTCCATCTTGAGCATATCGAAAGCCCTCCCGGCATTCTGCCTGGAACAGAGAAAGTCATAAGGGGGCCGTAAAGAACCTTTTGCCGGTTATACCGCAGTTACGGGTGTGGAGCTTAGATAAGGCAAGCCGTCGGTCGTGCGGCAGAATGGAGAATCATCATGGCCTCCTCAAGAGGTGCCATACGCAATATTTCCTATTTCGCTACGTATTTGATGAAATGTTTGCATTCCAGGCCAGTTCAGTCGCCAACCCAGCGTTTCGACCATAAGGTCCGGGCGATCAGAGAACATTATCGTTCAATACGCGCCATTCGCATGGCTCAATTCCTGGGCACTTTTGTGCTTGCGTGCGGGGTGCTTGTTATGGGCACGGTTCACGTAGGCGCACAATCCACATTTGGGAGCATTCGCGGCACCGCACAGGACAGCTCTGGCGGCGTTCTTCCGGACACCGAAGTTAGACTGCACAGCGAGGACCAGAATACCGACCGTGTGGTCAAGACAGACGGCGTCGGCAATTATTCGATCGAGAATGTGCTTGCCGGCAAATACAGCATCCGCGCCAAGCGTGACGGATTTGCCGACACCACAATCTCCGGCATCACGCTGGCGGCCAGGCAGGATCTTCGCCTGATCCTCACCATGGCTATTGCCGAGCAGGCAACCACCGTTGAAGTGACCTCTGCAGCCAATCAGATCAATACCGAGGATGCGGTGCTCAGCGATTCCAAAGGGACGTCTCAGATAGGCGAGCTGCCGCTTAACTTCCGCGCCTCGACCACCAGTCCTCTGGCTTCATTGACGACATCTTCCAATGTGCAGACGGACAATCAGGGCAATGTGGCCGTGGGAGGCGCGACGGCCAACATGGTCGGGTACTCGGTCGATGGCATTTCGACGGTGAATGTGTTTACAAGCGCCGCTGGAACCAACCCCTATCCATCCGCCGAAGGCATTGCCGAACTCAAGGTCTCGGCCTTCAACAACAATGCCGAGTTTGCCCAGGTGGGTGATGTGACCTTTACCACAAAGGGTGGAACCAACAAATTTCATGGGACGCTCTTCGAGTATTTCCAGAACGACGCGCTCGATGCCAACGTGTACAGCTTCGCGGAGAAGGCTCCCAAGCAGTTCAATACCTTTGGCGGCAGTGTCGGCGGTCCGGTGTCGGTTCCGCACCTTTACAACGGTCACAACAAGACGTTCTTTTTCTTCGACTACGAGGGCAACCGCAGACACACCTCGCAGCCCGAGCAGTATGCGGTCCCCAGTTTGCAAGACAGAATGGGAAATCTGAACGATCTGGTCTCGGCTTTTCCAACCTACGGACAGATCGGCAACGCGAGCCAACCCGCGAACACCCCGCTGCCATTGAATAACCCCATGACCGGGCAAGCATATTCGAATTACACCATCCCGCAAGCCAGCATAAGCCCATTCGCAACGGCGCTGCTGAACCAGCACTACCCTCTGCCGAACCTGCCGGCCCCGGCCGGGTCTATCAACTATCAGACCTTGGTGGCGATTCCTTCGAATACGGACGGTTTCGATGCCCGTATCGACCAGGTCATCAACTCTAAACAGCAGGTCTATGCCCGCTTCAACCGCAAGAATCTGCTGGTGAATACAGTCAATCCCTTGTTACCCAACGACGTAGACACAGAGCATGATCGCAGCTTCCTGGTTTCGCACAACTACGTCCTCAGCAGCCGGCTTTTAAATGAGTTCCGTTACGGCTTCACGGATTCGATTCTGTCTCCCAACTTTGGCATTCAGGGTGCTGCGGCGCTGCAAAACCTGGGTGTTCAATTGGGCGGCGCTTCGAGGCTCCCGACACCCGCATTCCCAATCCGCCCTGCGCCCTGCGGAGTGTGCGCGAATGAGTTGAGGTTGAAGTACGCGCCTCGTTGGGCCGGCATCGCCGGACGGGGAACCCGATCCGGTCGGACGATGGATCCGTCCAGTGAAGGTTCGGTGTTGGTCTGGTCGAAGTTGACGCCGTCGGTCGGGGTCAGATACGGCCCGGTCTCAAGCAGCGAAATGGTGTTGATGTTCCATCCGCCAAAAATCCCGTCCATGATCGGGGAGGTACTCATCCATTGCCGTCCCTTGCCGAAGGGCAGCTCGTACGTTCCCGTCACCAACATGCGATGTTGCCGGGTTCCTTCGACGTGGCCGCGATTGGCATGGACATCGAAGTGGTTCAGAACTGCGAGTCCGTAGTTGGTTTCGCCTACGAAGGCGGTCGGCGCATCGCCTTGCGCATCGCTGATGTTGTGTGTCCAAGCGTAGTTGGCCTCATAGGTCAAGCCTCTGGACATCTTGTGCGTCGCCTCCAACTCGAGCGACTGATAGTTCTGTCCGCCTAGATTTGCGGTGTTGAAGATGACTCCCCAGTTCGGGAACGGGACCAGCGCTGGGTTGTAAGGTTGAGTGCTGGGCACGGTCAGATTTTCCGTTACGTTCAGGCGATAGGAGTTCATGCCCACATAGCTCGCTCGCAATGCAGTATTGGCAGTCAGCTCTCGCTCGATGGTGACGTTCCACTGTGCCGATTGTGCATCGCGATAGTTCGGCGAGGTGGCCTGTTCGAGTGTCCCCCCGCCAAACTGCAATCCAGCGCCCGGAGGAGCAACGTGTGGGAAGGTGAACTGCGGCGTACGCACACCGGTCGGCGTAGTCGCTGAACCAATGGGGTTGTTCAACCAGGTATTCACCGAGGCCTGCGGGTTGCTTTCGTTGTTGTTTTGAAGCTGCCCCAGGGCGGTCACCGTAAAGATGCCGTAACCGGCGCGGATGACCGTCTTGTTGTCCTTGAAGGGGCGGTATGCAAAACTGACGCGCGGATCAAAATTGCGCATGTACGTCTGGCGAAGGCCCTGAGACAGGTGGTCCTGTCCGTTTGTCACTACAGGAGTACAAGTTGCCGCGTTGTAATTGGGATTGATACCCGCCAGTCCGCATGCGTTGAACGAAGCCAGAAAGTCCGGCGCGGGACCAAGGCCATGCAACAGGATTTTGTTGACGATGATCGCGCCCTGCCCGTCGGCGCCCTGGCCGCGGTAGCTGGGGTCGAAATTGGCCTGGATGCCATTCTTGTCGACGAAGGGAGGAAGCAGTTCCCAGCGCAGACCAAAGCTGACGGTAAGGCGATCGTTCACTTGCCACTGGTCCTGCCCATAGATGCCGATCTGATGTCCGCCCGCATTGTCTCTCGGCCCGGTTACAGCGAAATAAGTGGTGTTGGGAGAGCCCAACAGAAAGTCGCCGAACGAACTGTTTGTGAACGTAAGCTGGTTGAAGGTGATGAGGCCGTAGTCGTCCGAAGGGGTTTCTATTTCGGGCACGGCAAAGCGCACCCAACGAACGTCAATACCACCGCGCACCGTGTGGCGGCCGCGA
>Ga0206981_10001_pt1 | contig 62289 bp, 50 predicted proteins | sample Alteio_BWMinCont_17_FD_153312 | JGI IMG/M metagenome (GOLD analysis project Ga0206981, IMG submission 153312) | Enriched cells from forest soil in Barre Woods Harvard Forest LTER site, Petersham, Massachusetts, United States -... | ecosystem: Environmental > Terrestrial > Soil > Temperate forest >... | reverse complement strand
CATAGATCGCTCTCGATGAGTTCTGCCGCGGCGAGAAAACGAAGTATCGCGGCATCCCCCTTCGTCAGGCTGCCACTGCTGCCCTGACCAAAGGCTAACTTCCCTCCACTGAGTAACCCGGCGCCTAGTGTGGCTGCGCCACCCGCCAGCATTCCGCTTTTCATAAATGAACGGCGATTTACTGGACGCTTCGTAATGCTCTGTAACTTCTGCATGATGCTTTTTCTCCACTTTTCGAGTGGGCGTGGGGTGATCCGCCCGATTGAACGGTAGGCTTTCCTGGAAGAATAGTTGCCACGAAGAGGTCGGGAGATCGTCTTATTGTTGTAAGGGTTATGTCGCACGGAAGTTACGGCACTGTTAAGTAACTGCATCTAAAAAGCCAGGAACGCGAAGGATAAGTCCAGGATATGTGCTAAGTGGGAGATATCGCGTAGCGATCGGGCCAGCGCAGGCGCAGCTTATCTTCTTATCAGGAGATTCTGAAGCCTCATGTTAGCACTTTGCGGCGTTCTGTAACTTTGTCCACTCCTCGTCGGATTGGGCGGTGACAGCTCCATGAGAAAGCGCAGACCGAAGAAATCCAGCGGGAGCATTGCTGCCTCCGAAGAGATTGGCAAGATGCATGGATGAAATTTCCTTCCAGCGTATATTGCTGAGGTTCGCATTTCGCAAATCAGCATAAGAAATCAGCATAAGAGAGCAGTCCGCTCCAATTCTGCAGAACTCAGATTTGTGCTGGTGAGATCCGCTTCCGTGCCGTCGGTGCCGGCGAGCTGTGCATGGTCAAGTCAGCGTTGCGGAAGTTTGCCGATCGAAGGCTGCAATAGGTGGGGTCAGAAAAGCGAAACACACTCTGCCGTAACTCGGCGTCCTGAAATGAGCAGCGGCTTAGCATCGCATTCGCTAGCTGAACGCCCCGCAGAACGTCATGGAGCCGTCGAGCCCGACGAGAGGTACACGATCTCGATTCGGCTCCTGGAGCGCCCCGATGCATCCGCCGCTGCCCCCCGTTGCCCTGTGCGCTGTTGATGGCTACCCAGGCAGCATAGTGCCTCTGCCGCATTCGATCACCGCTCTCCTCGAAGGAAAGCACCACGGCCACGAGCAGCGAAAACGTGCTGAGGTATTTCACAACATCGAGGAAAGCCCAGCTGCCGAGCGCCCCGGCGGCCCATTCCAGACACCATTCGATCTTTACGAATGGGAGAAGCCATGGCGAGCGATGCTGTCCTCGACGTTCGACCCACGTTGTCGGGCGACTGGGCTGGATTGACCGGCGCGTGCGATTCATTGTCCACGATAGGTCTTGTGGTGTTGAGAAGACCGGCTGGAATTCGTGGAAATCGCGGAAGCAGAAGTTCATGTAAGGCGGCGATGGAGTGTTGCAGGGGGTGAGCGGGACGTGATTCACCGGCTTTCTCAACACGCGCCGCAAAATTAAAGCGCCCGGGCTCCGATTAAGGAACCCAGGCGCTAGAGCAGCCCTCCCCCAGAACTGCCCACGCTGCGAAAGTATTGCTTTCGAGGCCTTCAATGCAAGAAATCTTAGGTAATCCTAAGGTAATGCTGCTTTTACGTTACGGGAGTGGTAGTGCGTCTGAGAGCATTGTTGCGGGTTGATTTTCAATTTCGCAACGGACGATTTCGATCGGTCCAAGTTCGGAGACAGCCTGTCGGATGCGAGCTTCGATAGATTCGATCGCATCCGAAGACTCGACCAGCAGCAACACCGCCGGGCCTGCACCGCTCAACGCGACGCCGAGGATATTGTCCGAGCCTGACAATGGCAACAAGCGCGGAAGGAGCGGACAAAACTTACTGCGATATGGCTGGTGCATGCGGTCGCGCATCGCTTCGGCGATGTATTCGCCACGGCCCGTGGCAAAGGCAGCGGTGAGTACGGCAACACGCTGGAGATTGGCAACAACATCGGCGCGGTTGTAGGTGGGCGGGAGCATGGCGCGCGATGCCACAGTGGCGAGAGGCTTCTCAGGAAGCACAACGAGTGCCTGCCATGCGGTGGGCACTGGGAAGGAAACAGCCCGCAGCTTGATGCCGTCCCAGCAGCCAGCTATGAAGCCTCCCATCGAACAGGCGACGACGTTATCAGGATGACCTTCGAGCTTTGTGGCTTCGTCGAGAATTCGTTCGCGGTCCCAACCGAGTTGGCTGAAGTGGGCGGCAAGCGCTACTCCTGCGAGACGCACGGCAGCAGATGAGCCGCAGCCCATTCCGAGCGGAATCCCGTTGGCAACATCAAGAGCAAGCGGCGTTGCTTCGCGTTGATGCGCGGCGAGGGTCTTGCGGTAGACATCGAGAAGCAGATTGCGCTCGAGCGATCCGCAGACCTCGGGGTTGCGGCCGCTGGCGTTAATGGAGAATACGTCGGCTTCGCGGGCGTGTATTTCAAGATAGAAGTTCAGAGCGATCGCCAGCGTGTCGAAGCCTGGGCCGAGGTTTGCCGAGGTTGCGGGAAGGCGCAGGTGTAGCGGAGCCACTCCGGCCGTTTGTTCATCGCTTGCTTGCCGGGTCATTGCGCAACCCGCTCGAGTACGCGGAGGACCTGATCGGCGTCAGCATTGAGCTCGACCGTATTGCGACGTGTGACGTCGATCTCTGCGCGCACTGTTGTGAGCTCATCGTCGCGCAGCAGGTCGCCACGATGGTATTGGATGGTGTAGTCGGAGTCTTTGAGAGTGTGGCCGGTAAGCAGCAAAACCACGGTTTCTGAGGCATCAATCTTCCTTGCCGCGACAAATTTCTTGAGTCCGGCTAGCGTTACGGCGGATGCCGGTTCGCAACCGATGCCTTCAGCTCCGATTTCGGCTTTGGCAAGAGCAATCTCAGCTTCGGTGGCCTGCTCGACCCATCCTCCCGTGGCATGGACGACGCGCACTGCCTTCCTCCACGACGCCGGGTTGCCGATACGGATCGCGCTGGCGCGCGTGTGGGCTTCGACAGGAATAAGGTCGTGGCCGTCGTTGGCTTGCATGCTGCGGTAAAGCGGGTTGGCGCCTTCGGCCTGCACAATGGATATCTTCGGGACGCGGTCGGTAAGACCGAGGTGCTTCATCTCCAGAAAAGCCTTACCAAGCGCGGAGCTGTTGGCGAGATTGCCTCCGGGTACGATGAGATGGTCGGGAACATGCCAGTCAAGTTCCTCCGTGATTTCGAGGGCGGGCGTCTTTTGTCCTTCGAGGCGATACGGGTTGACGGAGTTGAGCAGGTACACCGGTGCGCGACGGACAACTTCGCTAAGCACGCGGACGCAGCCATCGAAATCTGTATGGAGCTGGCAGGTGAGCGCGCCATAATCGATGGCCTGCGAGAGTTTCCCCCAAGCGATTTTGCCTTCGGGGATAAGGACGAGGCTGTGCATGCCAGCTCGGGCGGCGTAGGCGGCCATGGCTGCCGATGTGTTTCCGGTTGAGGCGCAGGCGACCCACGTGAATCCCCGTTCGTGCGCGACAGAGAGAGCGGCGGTCATGCCTGTATCCTTGAAGGAACCGGTTGGATTCATGCCCTGGTGCTTGGCCCAGAGTTGAGCGATGCCGGTTGCACGCGCGGCGCGGCGTAGAGCGTAGAGCGGCGTATTGCCTTCGCGCAGGGAGACGATGTTGGCCTCATCGCGCAGAATGGGCAACAGTTCGCGAAAACGCCAGACTCCGCTTTGATCTCTGAGGTCGGTGGAGGTGCGGCGCTCTTTCCAGAGCCACCTGAGAGCGCTGGGGTTGGGGAACATGCGTTTGGCAGCGGTTCCGGCCTGTGCGCTCCAGGCTGGATACTCGACCTCATACAGATCTCCGCATTCGGCGCAGCGGAAATTCTCCTTAAGATCTTCGAGCGCGATCACACGAGCGCATCCGGTGCAGCGCAGTTGATGAACGTCCTGCATCATAATGAATGCTTTTAGCGTAGCATCCGGGACTGGTCGACCCAGCTGGAACGAGCATCGGGCTGAGGATCCGAAGCTTGATTCGAGGTCCGGCACGGGCCGTGCTTGCACCGTATTGGGAACGTGTGCTTGAGCCGCTTGGATGGGTGTGGCTTCAGAGTTTGGTTTCAGGGCCTAAGAAAACCGGCTCGGGTTCGAGTCGGATGCTGAATTCTCGCTCGACCGCAGCGATGATCTGATCGCAGAGGGCAAGGATGTCGGCGGCTTTCGCGTCGTCGCGGTTAATGAGAGCGAGTGTGTGACGGTTGGAGATTCCGGCGGGGCCGAGAGCGAATCCCTTGTGGAACCCGGCCTGTTCGACGAGCCAGGCGGCGGGGAGCTTTACCCGGTCTTCTCCGGCCGGGTAACTGGGAACTTCGCCGCTTTGCTTGGCGACGATCTGAGAGTAGTGGTCGGCGGAGATGACTGGATTCTTGAAGAAGCTGCCGGCGCTCCGGCAGTCGGGATCGCCGGCCACAATAAGCATGCCTTTCTGGTGGCGGATATTCCTCACGGCTGCGCTCACCTCGGTCAAAGATGGTTCAGGTGCTCCGGCGAAATGTTTCTTCAGGTCGGCGTAGGCGACTCGAGCATGGCCCTCTTTCTTCAAGGAGTAATCGACGCGAGTGACGATGTAGCGTCCGCGCTCTTTGGAGTTGAAGATGCTGCGGCGGTAAGAGAAGTCGCAGTCCTCCGGAGACAGATCATCAAACTGAAGTGTGGCGAGATTGAAGACGCGGACGGCGGCGATGGTTTCCGAGACTTCCTGGCCATACGCGCCGACGTTTTGTACCGGAGTGCCGCCCAAGGTTCCGGGGATTCCGGCCAGGCACTCGATGCCGGCGTAGCTTTGAGATACCGCGTGGGTGACGAAGCTGTCCCAGTCTTCTCCGGCGGCTACGCGGAAGAGATCTTCGTCCTGCTCAATCCCTTTAAGGGCAATGCGGAGGACGAGTCCGGAAAAGCCTGCGTCGGAGACGAGGAGGTTGCTGCCTCCGCCGAGCGTGAAAAGTGGCAGGCTGCACTTGCGAGCAAAGTCGATGGCTTCGAAGATTTCAGTCTCCGTCGAGGCTTCTGCGAACCAGCGTGCGGGACCTCCGATTTTGAAGGTGGTATAGGGGGCGAGCGGAACGTGTTCGCGAAATTTCATCGCTAGGAAGTTACGATCTCCGAGAAGTCGGCGATTGAGGAGAAGTTGCCAAGAACCATGGCGATGAGGGCGAGGCGGTTCTGGCGGATGGCTGGGTCGTCGGCCATAACCATGACCTTGTCGAAGAAGAGATCGACGTGAGGGCGGAGGGTCGCAATCTGTTCGAGGGCTTCGCGGTATTTGTATTCGGCGCGGAGATTCTCGACGGTTGGAGTGAGTCTAGCTGCGTAATCGTACAGGGTGCGCTCAGCGGGATCGGTAAGCAACTCGGTCTTTACCCTCTGAGCGGGCAGGTCAGATTTTTCGCGAGCCTTATCGAGAATGTTCTTGATGCGCTTAAAGGCTGCAGAAATAGCGGCAATACCCTCAGAACCGAGGACCGCAGTTAGTGCTGCGGCGCGGGAAATTGCATCGGGAATATATGCACCTGTTTTTATGATGGATGATGCAGTTTGCCTGAGCACAGCGTTCACTATGTCGTAGCGGAATTGCCGCACATCCTGAAGATAGAATCTAATTCGCTCAAGAGTGAATGCAGAGATCGGCTGCTCTACATTTTGGAATGGCGCGTCGAACCGATGGAAACCTGGCAGACTCGCCATCGGTTCATACTCCCTAACCGCGTATGCAAAAATCGTGGCTGGATGAAACGGAAGTGCTGTTTCCGCCAAGATTTTCACGATGCCGTTCGCCGCACGCCGCAATGCAAAGGGATCTTTAGAGCCACTGGGCTCAAGGCCAATGCCAAACATACCCGCGATTGTGTCTGCCTTGTCGGCAATTGCCAGTAGCTGTCCTTCGATAGTGCGCGGGATTGAGTCTTCTGTTGACTCCGGCCTGTACTGGTCATAGATTGCCAGAGCAACCCTGTCGTCAAGGCCCTGCGTTTTTGCGTAAAGCCCTCCTACGATCCCTTGCAACTCGGTGAATTCCTTCACCAACTCGGATGTTAGGTCGGTTTTGGCAAGCTTTGCTGCCAACTCCAACGCATCTATGGAGAGTTCCTGGCTTTGCGCGGAAGAGCCCAACTCCCGAACGACCTTAGTCACGCGCTCGGTCTTGTCGTAATAACTGCCCAAATCCTTCTGGAAGGTCACCGATTTCAGCATTTCGACGCGTTCGGTGAGTGGAATCTTCTGGTCGACGGTCCAGAAGAATCGTGCGTCGTTGAACCTCGCCCGAAGAACCCGCTCGTTGCCGTGGCGGATGATTTCGTCGGCCTGCTTGCTGGGCTGGGTGTTGAGAACGGTGAGGAAATACGGAGCGAGTTTGCTCTGCCTATCTTCGACGGCGAAGTACTTCTGGTGGTCGCGCATGACCGTCACCAGAACCTCTTCCGGAAGGTTGAGATATTGGGGGTCGAAGCTACCCAGCAGTACGCTCGGCCACTCGGTCAGATGGGTGACGGTGTCGACCAGAGGTTCGTCCTCGCGCCAGCGGGCTTCGGGAATCGTCCGTGTGGCAGCGTCCAGGCCCTTGCGGATGCGATGGCGGCGCAACTCGACATCGGCGGTGACGTGTGCGGCTTCGAGGACGCCTAGATAGTCAGTGGCATGCTCGACCGTGAGGGTGGCGTCTCCGTAGAGGATGCGATGGCCATACGTGAGGTTCGCTGCGTGGACTCCGGCAAACTCGATGGGGACGATGGCGTGGTTGAGCAGGGCAAGCAGCCACTTGACCGGGCGGACGAAGCGTTCGGGCTTACCCGCGCGCCAGTACATGTTTTTCGGCCAGTAGAGCACTGCGAGTTCTTTCGGTAGCTGCTCGGCGATAATTTCGGACGCCGTGCGCCCCTTGCGCTCAACAACCGTGGAGACGTACTCGCCCTTGGGCGTCGTGAGCTTTTCAAGGGCAAAGACCTGGACTCCTGCTTTCTTCGCGAAGGCATGAGCGGCGGGAGTCGGATCGCCGTTCTTGAAGGCGATATTCCAGGAGGGGCCCGTGAGTTGCTCCTGCGTGTCAGCCTGGGTGGCGTTGACTCCTTTGACCAGCACGGCTAGGCGGCGAGGCGTGGAGTAGCTATGAATTTCGTGGCCCGCACTAAGAAGCCGCTCGCGGGTGAGGAGGTCTTCGACGCGGCGGGCAAGTTCGGCCTGCGCGGCGGGGATCATACGGGCGGGGATTTCTTCAAGTCCGATTTCAAAGAGAAAGTCTGGCATCTTTTAGCTTCTAGCTATTAGCTCTTAGCCTCTAGCTGGTTCTTTAGTGGTCTGACCCTTGCTTCCCATGTCCGAACATCCCGGACATGGGGCACCCGGCTAATTGCTAGTGGCCAATGGCTGCTGTTGCGCGGCATAGGCTTTCGCTATTCCCACAGCCAAGGTGCGGATGCGGGCGATGACGCCCACGCGCTCTGTGACGGAGATGGCGCCGCGGGCGTCGAGCAGGTTGAAGAGGTGCGAGCACCGTAGGCATAGGTCGTAAGCTCCGAGTACGGGGAAACGACGTTGCTCGCCGCGCACATCTTCGGACGGGGGCACGGTCTCCTCGTCGTGGACAAGGCGGTCGTGGATCTTTTGGCGGCGCTCCGCAAGCTTTTCGGCCGTGGGGGAAAAGCTATCGTTGTAACTGGCGAGGAGGTCCTGACACTCCGCTTCGTAGAGACGAAGGTGCTCCCACAGCTTTTCGACCTCAGCGGCTTCGAAGTTGTAGACGGAGAATTGCAGCTCCTCTTCAAGCCGAATCTCCCCGTACGTAATGGCCTTGCCAGTCCTGGGATCCCGCACCCACACGATGTCATAGATCGAGTCGACGTCCTGCAGAAACTGCGCAAGCCGTTCAAGCCCATAGGTGATCTCGCCGCTGATGGGATCAAGATCGATGCCGCCGCACTGCTGAAAGTAAGTGAATTGCGTAATCTCCTGTCCGTCCAGCATCACCTGCCAGCCGATGCCCCATGCACCCAGCGTGGGCGACTCCCAGTTATCCTCTTCGAACTTGATGTCATGCTCAGAGAGGTGGATGCCGATGGCCTCGAGCGACGCCAGGTAAATCTCCTGAATGCCAGCCGGTGGCGGCTTGAGGATGACCTGAAATTGGGTGTGCTTGTAGAGGCGGTTGGGGTTCTCGCCGTAACGGCCATCGGCAGGACGCCGCGAGGGTTGTGCATAGGCGATGTTGATGGGCTTTGGTCCGAGCACACGCAGGAAGGTGTCGGGCGACATGGTGCCAGCGCCGACTTCCACATCGTAGGGCTGCTGCAGGATGCATCCGCGCTCGGCCCAAAAGGTTTGCAGGCGGAAGAGCAGTTGCTGGAAGGTGAGCGGCTGAGGGCGGGTGCTGACAGTCGGAGACGTAATGGTTGCGGACACAGTGGCTTTCCGTAGAATGAGCGCTATCGAGATTCTACAAGGGGATGGAGCGCGCGTCTTATCCTCCCAGCTGGATCAAGGCGGCGACCGCGTGAAGCTTACGTTCGAGGTGGCGTTCGAGGGCCTGCTGAGCGAAGCGGCGAAGGTCGGCGGCGCGGGTCCGAGGCCAGTCTTCTGATGCCAGAGCGGCGATGGGCGCCCGCAAAATGTGGGCGGCAGTGGTGAGCGAGGCAGGTGAAAGGATCCGGCTGGCGGGGTGTTTGTGGTCGGCGCAAAAGAGTCCGTCGACCTGGAAGTTGAAATACGCTGCTTCGCCGGCAAAGAGCCTGCTGCAAACGTTGCAGTGGGCGATATCGGGCATCCAGCCCATAAGGCGCGTGATCCAGAGGCCAAAATAGGTTACAGGCAGCCAGATTTGGCCAGCGGGTGTGTGATCGAGGGCGGCCAGAGTGAGGCGAAAGACGGAGTCCTGAGGGTCGTGGTCGGGGAGGATCTCTTCGAGCACCTCGGCAAAGAAGGCGAGGGCGGCAGCACGGGCATAATCGACGGGTGCCGAGAGCGGCGAGGCGAGGATTTCACAGGAGTCGATGCGGACGAGTTCCTGGCGCGGCTTTTCGACATAGCTGGCCAGGACGTAGGTCATGGGCTCAAGGGCTCCGCCGAAGCGTTTGCGGGATTTTGCCGAGGATTTGGCGACGCCCTTGAGTTTGCCCTGATCTCGAGTAAAGAGAGAGACGATCTGATCGGCCTCATGGATAGGCCAGGTGCGGAGGACAAGGGCTTCGGCCTGGTGGGCGATCACTGCTGATTAGGATAGCCGAAAGCGGGAAGTGCATTGCCGCCGCCGGCTACCATCACCGAGTGATTGTCTATAAAAAAATGAAATTATGTGAATTACATTTTTTTATACTATTTTCTCTTTTTGAACAGGCCCGGTAGTCTTGAGTGAGAGTGCCAATCCCTCACATCTGAACTACATCGGCAGGACGCCACAAGACATTTGCTGTGTAGGGAAAAGGCTGTGTTTTCAACTCAACTTGAGGAGATCCATGTCGACTGAGCTTCGTAATTTCCTGGCGTTGTCATATCCAGAGCTGGAAGAACTGAACCTGAAGGCCAAAGAACAGCGCATGAAACGCGTTGCGCCTGACAAGATTCAGGAAGAGCGGCTGAAGTATCTGACCGACCAAAAGGGCATTAAGGCCGTCACCGTACTGTTCAGCGACCTCGAAGGCCGCCTGCACATGCTGGACTACGACAAGAAGTTCATCACGAAGAGCTACGACAACCTCACCTTTGACGGATCGTCGATTCGCGGTTTTACCGCGCAACGTGAAAGCGACCTGCGCCTGGGAATCGACTGGGGCGCGTTTTACTTTGCGCCCGCTGACTTTTTTGGCCACGGCAAAGTGCTGGTCTTCGGCGAAGTCATCGACAAGGGCGGCTCGCCTTACACGGCCGACATGCGCGGCGTGTTGAAGGGCTACGCCCAGCGCCTCTACGACAAGCACGGCTACACTCTGAATGCCGCGAACGAGATCGAAGGCTTTCTGTTTGCGGGCGTGGACGCGGAAAAGCGCTTCCCGGAGACAGGCCGCTTTGAATATGTGAATACGGGAGGCTACTACCATTCTCTTCCCGGCGATCCACTGCGCAGCTTCATTGACACGACCGCCGAAGTGCAGCGCGCCATGGGCTTTGAGAATGAGAAGGATCACCCTGAAGTGGCGCCGTCACAATTTGAAATCAACTACAGTTACGGCGAAGCCGTGGCGGCGGCTGACCAGATCCAGCTTTACAAACTGATCTGCCGCCAGGTTGCCACTAAGCAGGGAATGACGGCATCTTTCCTGCCCAAGCCCGTAGTGGGCGTCAACGGCAGCGGCATGCACACCAACATGTCGATCAGCAAAGAAGGCAAGAACATCTTCTGGGATCCAAAGGGCGAGGAAAAGCTGGCGTCGTTTGGCTGGGAGTTTGTCGACCGCGTTCTCACTCACGGCAATGATATCTGCCTGTTCCTGAATTCGAGTGTCAACGCCTATCGCCGCCTCGATCCGCACTACGAAGCGCCCAACCAGCTCAATGCTTCGGCGGTGAACCGCGGCGCTATGGTCCGCATCCCTATCGGCAATGAGCGGTCGTCACGCATCGAAGTTCGCGCGGTGGCTCCGGACTCCAATCCTTACCTCGTGATGTACTCCATCTTCAAGTCTGGCCTGGATGGAGAAACAGCGTCGATCCCCGACCTCCGGTCCGCCGGACGCTTCCTGCCTGACAACATCTACACGGCTCTTGAAAACTTCCGCAATTCTACCTGGGTAACCAAGCTGCTGGGAGAAGATGTGAAGGGCCGTTACGCCGACCTAAAGCAGGCCTCGGCCGATCGATGCCCACGCCTTCTGGGCACGAGCGTGAAGCCGTCGGAGGTGCAGTTCCACCATGAGGTTTACAACCAGTTCCTCTGGAATCAGTTCTAAACCTTCCCGCATAAAACGAAAACGCCCCGGGGTCTTCCCGGGGCGCTTTTGTGTCTGGAGCCTTGTCTGGCGTCTATGCGTGAGAATGTTCCTTAAGGAACGGCGGCAACTGACACCACGAGATGTGTTGTGCTTGACAACTGAACATTTTTCTTAGCCTGCGTGAGGGTAGCGGAGAAGGAGTCCTTGGGCGAGCCCGAGAGGGTGAGACCGTCGATGGGGTGCGGAGCGGTCGAGCCGCTTTGGCCGTTTTCGCCATTTGCTTTGTTGTCGCCTTGTGTCCCGGGACGGTAAGAGCTGGGATCATACGGCTTGTCGTCGCTGCCGAAGGTGGGTGCCGTGCTGGCGACGCTAACGATGGTCGCCTTGATGGGAATTTCCTTGCCGTTCTTGATCTGAAGCTTGTCGAAGGTGAGGACTAGAGTGGCATCGCTCTTTTTTTCTGACGGTGTGACAGTGTCGATGTGACCTGCCAGGATGGAACCGGCAGGAACTTGAGTTCCATCGCTAAGCGCAGTTGCCGCAGTGGTCCTGGCGGTGACTGGATCGCCTGTCTTGGCCTTCTTCGTGTCGATGGCTTTCTCGACGTCGGCCATGACATTGACCATCATGATGACGTGGTGCTGGTCGTCAGCTGGTGCAGCTTGGTGAGCTCCGAAAGCTTCGGATCCTACGAACGAAACTGAGGTGAAAGCAATGGTGAGAGCCAAGACGGTAGTTTTGTTGAACATGGAGACAAACTTCCTCTTCTTTGAGAGCGTTATTCGGCACAAGCCGACACTTGATCTTAAAAGTCCGCTGCACACCACGTCCAGTTGCCGCCTTGTTTGTCGCAAAGATGCGAGGTGCTCTTAAATAGGCCGCTTAGCATAATCCAGGAGATAGTTCGGAACGGATTGACTTTCGCTCCTCAGGCGCGGGTCCGGTAGAGGAGGTTCCGTTTGCACGCGGAAGGGCAGTACCCCCGCCCATACGTTGAGGGTGTAGTCTTCCTCCTCATCCAAGGGTGGCCCGGTACGAACTTTCGCCGAAGCCTCGGCAAGCGGTAATGAGAGAACCTTGGTGGCCTTCAGCTCCTGCTCAGTAGGCTGGCGGACGTCATCCCAGCGACCGGGCACGATCTGTTCAGAAATTACGCGGAGCGCTGTGGTCTTTTCTTCCAGTGATTCAACCAGGGTTGCAGTTCCAAATAGAACGACCGATCGATAGTTCATGGAATGATGAAAGGCTGAGCGGGCAAGCACGAGACCGTCGACCAGAGTAACCGTGACACAAACGTCCACGCCCGTGGCCAGTGTGCGGAGCATGCGGCTAGCGGCTGAGCCATGCACGTACAACGTGCCGCCACTGCGTCCGTAGCTGGTGGGAATGACAACCGGCTGGCCGTCGACAACAAAACCCACATGGCAGAGAAAGCCAGCGTCGAGAATGCTGCAAATCGTCGCCTCGGAGTAGTCTCCACGCTTGGGCAACCGTGTCACCTGCGTACGTTTGGTGGGTGCGTCGTGATTCATGGTGCTTATCCTTCCCGTGCTGACCTACCCATCATGCTTGCCAGCTACTAGCCGTCGAGGGCGACAGTACTCCAGCAAAAGCAAAACGCGCAGCACTCATGGCTGCGCGCTGCAAGATTCCACAAAACTCTAGCGGCCAAAGAACGTGGCGTTCTTCTCGGTATAACTCGTCCATTTTTCCGGCAGGTCGTCCGCCGCAAAGATCGCTGACACCGGACAGACAGGAACGCAGGCTCCGCAATCGATGCACTCCACGGGATCGATAAAGAGCTGCTCCTGGTCACCGTGCGTAGCTTCGTCTTTCTTAGGATGGATACAATCCACTGGGCAGGCATCCACGCATGCCGTGTCCTTGGTGCCGATGCAGGGTTCCGCGATTACGTATGCCATGGGGAATTCCTCTTCCAGTAAGGGTATTTAGACAGATTTATTGTACCGGAGCATGGGGCCGGGAATACGACTCCGGTGCAAAAAACCAAGCAGGACTTAATGACCTTACGCTTTTCCTCGCTGGGCACGGCGAGCGGCAAATTCGGCGGGCGTCGGAATGGGCTCAAGTGAGTGCCCGGCAAACATCTCCTCAAAGAAGCCGAGGAGCTCATCGCGCAAAAGGCTGTTCGTAGCAAGCACTTCCCTGCTGTCAAGACGGAAGGGGCCGCCATCGAATGTAGTCACACTTCCTCCGGCTTCAAGGACGAGCAACGCCCCGGCGGAAGTGTCCCATGGATTGAGGTTGAACTCCCAGTACGCGTCGACGCGGCCGCACGCCGTATATGCAAGGTCGAGAGCCGCGGATCCCGCGCGGCGCACCCCATGTGAGCGCAGCGTGAACTCCTGATAGAAGTGAATGTTTGGATTATCGTGGCGCTTGCGGCTCGGAAAGCCTGTGGCAAGGAGCGCCTCGGCCAGGTCGGCGATACGGGAGACATGAATGCGCGCACCGTTGAGATACGCGCCTTTTCCCCTCTCAGTCGTGAAGAGTTCGTCACGCAACGGATCGTAAACAATACCCGCGATCAATTCTCCGTCTTGTGATGCAGCCAGAGAGGGTGTACGGCGCTCAAGACCCATCGAAACGCAAAAGACGGGGAAGCTGTGAGCGAAGTTCGTGGTGCCGTCAAGGGGATCGACGTACCAGCGATATTCACGATCGATGTTGGAGCGCGTGCCCTCTTCCCCATAGACTCCGTGCTCGGGAAAGAGCGCGTGCAATCGCTCGACGATGAGCTTTTCCGATGCACGATCAGCCTCGGTAACCAGATCAACATCACTCTTGTACTCCGTGGTGACACCCCGGCTGTAGTAGTCGCGCAGGAGCGCTCCGGCCTCGAGAGCAATGGCAGATGCGGGAGCCGCAAAGACAAAATCAGATGGCACGTTCACTGCTGATCCCCAGGGGACGGCTCGTCAACACCGAAACTCTCCCTATCGTGATCGGTTGCGTCGGGCGGCTTGCGCATGCTCCGCCGACGCACTTCATCTCCGCGACGAGCATTCTCGGTGATCGTGCGAATCTGATTCTTATAGATGAACAGATTTGGCTTGCCCTCGCGTGTCAGCCGGATCATCCGGTCGTCGAAGTACTCGATCCAGCCGGAGACAGTCTCGCCATCATGCAACTTTACCGACACGCGGACCTGTTTTTCGCTGAGAAAACGCAGGTAGAGGGCCTCCTGACCGGTTTCGCCCGGAGGCGGAGGTTTCTGGCGCCGGCGCGACGTGTTCAGAGGCGGCATATCGATATTGTAGCGGACGATTGCAGCCTTGGTTGGGTTGCCCAGGAGAGCGGAGAATCCATAGCCGCGACCGATTTCAGGCGTGTCCTATTGGACCCCCTTCGTGGATGCAGACACAGGCGGTGGGATGCGCCGCACATTGAAGCCCATGGGTGCGGCTTGAAAACCGGCATCCAGAAGAAAGCGGGCAAGCCAGTGCTCATGAATCGAAAGTCCGTTGATGGTTGAAAGCAGCAAGCCGGTGTGGCGTCCGCTTTCATCCTGACGCATGGTTTCCTGCGCACTGTTAGCCAGAAAGCCTGCGAGATCTCGAGCGCCATTCGAGCGGTCAGGTTCGTCGGCAGGCAGGAAAGTCTGCAGGTTGGGGTTGTTACGGCGCATGTAGGCGATCAGGTCACCGTTGTGCAGGATGACGGTGGCCCCTACACTGCGCGTGAGTGAGGGAGTGGAGTGGTCGTTGTTGTCCGGATCGTCGGGCACCCGCGGCCAGCGCAAGACCGAGCCGTAGACGTTGGCCGGATCGGTGGCGGCAAGCGCTAAGATTTCCGGCTTTTCGGGCCGCGCACTGTTGCGCAGGGAGCGAAGAAGATCTACTGCAGATGTCAGGGCAAACTGCGCCGCGCCTAGACCGGCGACGAAATATCCGCGCCGCACGCGGCCGCTTTCTTCGAGTGCCTTGAGCACATCGTAGACGGCACCGAAGCCGCCTTGAACGTTCTCCTGTGCCACGGTTTCGCGGCTTACTATGCCATATCGATTTAGCAATTGCAGCGCGAGGGTATGGCTCCATTGAGTCTGTAACGCCGGAGTGGTGCGGTCTGGCTGCGCAACGAGCACCCAGCGGCCTTGTGCGCTGGGCGGTGTGGTTCTACGCGAACGAAACGTGGACAGATTGTGCTGCCGCTTCGCTGGACGCGCGGACGATGGTCGGGCAACATAGGCACGGAGAGCGTGAAATGTGTCATTGGTGATGAGGCCGCGCCAGACCAAGGTCCAAAGCGCATCCAGGGTTTCGCCGGGATAGCCTCCACCGAGCATTTCATGTAGTTGTGCGAAGAACATTGCGCCGCTGCGAGTGAGCTGATCAAGAATCGCCTGCTCCTTCTCGCTGAAAGATGGGGCTTCGCGCTGATTGCGGAATGGAAGCAACGCCGCCATTTTGTCTGCGAGATAGAGACCGATGCGTCCGTCACGCTCACCCAAGGAATCGAGCCCGCACCAGACAACTTCTCCCGCGGCGATCAACGTGTCGAGATCGCCAGGCGAATATTTCTGGAGACGCGCTGGCAAGAAAGCCGACTCTACGAGCGACGCCGGAAGCGGCGTGCCTTGTAGATGCTCGATGGTGTCCAGCAGCGCGTCAAGACCGCGCCGTTTCTGAAGAATTCCCTGCCAATGTGTTTGCAGTCGCGAGAGCATCTGCTGCTCAACCGGTTCGATCTCCTTCCGCAGCCTGGCGAGGGATTTTCTGCGAATCTGGCGCAGCACTTCTGCGTCGCACCATTCGCGATGTACGCCTGCAGGGCGGAAGCCCCCTTCGATGATGCGCCCGTCAAGCACGAGCGTGTGTAAGGCTGCTTCTATCGGCTGTGCGTCGGACCCAAATCGGCTGGCGACCTCCTGCGATGCGAATGGCCCGTGAGTGCGCGCGTATCGACGAACGACTTCCAGCACGGGCGAGGCAACGGGCTCGAGGAGGGCTGGCGCAATTCCGGGCGGAAGCAGAATGCCTAAGGCATCGCGGTAGCGTGCAGCGTCTTCAACGGCAATCAGCCGCTTCTCTCCCGCGATCTTGACCTCGAGGATACGGCGGGCGCGGAGAAGGCGGTCGACCGACTGCATCAGGTCGGGAGAGGCGAGCCGCTGCTCCAGCTCCGCACGCGATAAATCTCCGAGCCGCAGCAACAAATCGTGCATGCCATCGACGGAGCGGACGCGCTGCGACTCGCCAAGAGCCTGCAGTTGCTCTTCGACGTCAGCGATGGCGTCGGCATCGAGCAACTCGCGCAGGTCGGTGTCACCGAGCAGATCCTGCAACTGCTCCTGATCGATGGAGAGAGCCTGGGCCCGCCGCTCGGCGAGCGGTGCATCACCCTCGTAGATGTAGTTGGCAACGTAGCTGAAGAGCAGCGAGGAGGCAAACGGAGACGGCGTGCGCGAGTCGACGACATGAACGCGGATCTCGCGCGTCTCGACGGCTCGCAGGATCTCAAGAAATGCGGGGATGTCGAAAACATCACGAAGACATTCACGATAGGCCTCAAGGAGTATCGGGAAAGACGGATAGCGCGAGGCGACAGAAAGAAGATCGTAGGCGCGCTTGCGCTGCTGCCAGAGCGGCGCCCGGCCCTGAGGGCGTCTGCGGGGCAAGAGCAAAGCGCGCGCAGCGGACTCGCGAAACTTTGCCGCAAAGAGCGCCGTTGCGCCGAGCTGGTGCAGGACTAGATCGATTGTTTCATTTGGATCGAGCAGCAGAAGATCGGCGTCGGGCGCGGCGTCGGTATCTGGAAAACGCAGAACAAAGCCATCGTCGGCCCACATCGTTTCGGCATCGGGGCCGCCAGCTGCGCGGATTTTTCCAGTCACTGCCATTGCCCACGGCGCGTGCACCCGGCTTCCAAATGGGGTGAGCACGCAGACGCGCCAGTCGCCGCGTTCGTCGCGCGTGCGCTCGATTACGATGTTGCGATCATCCGGCACAGTGACGGTGGCAGTTTCCTGATCGACCAAGAAACGGATGAGATTTTCGGCGGCCCGCGGATCGAGATCATGTTCGCGTACCAGTCGACTCAGGGCCGCATTGTGCGGCATCTCGCGCAGTTCGCGAACGAGTGCGCCAATCCGACGTCCGAATTCGAGGGGTCGGCCAGCGAGATCCCCGTGCCAGAACGGCATTTTCCCGGGTTCGCCCGGGGCAGGCGAAACCAGGACGCGGTCGTGAGTGATCTCAACAATGCGCCAGGTGGACGCGCCAAGGACAAACGTCTCGCCCGTTTTGCTCTCGAAGACCATCTCCTCATCAAGCTCACCGACGCGGACGGGCTTGTCGGCCCCATGGAGAAATACGCCGTATAGTCCGCGATCGGGAATCGTGCCGCCATTCAGAATCGCCAGGCTCTTAACACCCTCGCGTGGTGTGAGAAGATTGGCAACACGGTCCCAGGTGATCCGTGGCCTGAGCTCGGCGAATTCATCGGAGGGATAACGCCCGGCAAGCAGGTCGAGTACGCCCTCGAATGCCGCGCGGGTGAGCGAGGTGAAGGGAGCCGCACTTCGAACGAGCGTGTACAGCGTTTCAACTGCAATTTCTGTAGGCGCGGGCGATTGTCCTGGCTTGCGCGGTCCGGCAAGCTGGGGCGGCTGAGCCACGATAGCCACAATCTGTTGTGCGAGGACGTCGAGCGGATTACGCAAATAGCGCGTGGACTCGACCAACCCTTCGTGCATGGCGCGCGTAACAGCGGCACAGGCAACGAGATCGGCGCGGTATTTGGGGAAAATGATGCCGTCGCTTGTGGCTCCGACGTGATGGCCAGCGCGCCCAATACGCTGCATACCGCTGGCTACTGAAGGCGGGGATTCGATTTGGATGACGAGATCGATGGCGCCCATGTCGATACCGAGCTCGAGCGATGAGGTTGCGACTAGCGCCCGGATGGATCCGACCTTGAGTTGTTCTTCTATCTCAGAGCGCTGCGAGGCGGCGAGCGAGCCATGATGCGCGCGCGCCAAAGGCTCCTGCGCCAGATCGTTGAGAGCGCCGGCCAACCGCTCGGCGGTGCGGCGGTTGTTGACAAAAATGAGCGTGGACTGGCGCTCGCGAATAATTTCGAGGAGGCGAGGATGAATAGCGCTCCAGATGGACGTGCGCTTAGGAGCCTGTGAGGCCTCGCTGCTGGATGGTGCCTCTACTTGTCCGAGGCGGGCCATGTCTTCGATGGGAACTTCGACTCTCAGCTCCAGTCGCTTTGGCTCGCTGGCATTGATGATTGTTACTGGGCGGAACTTCTCTATGGTTTCCTGGTCGCTGGTCCACTCATGCTCGATGTCGGCGAGCGTGTCTTTTGAGTCGGATTTCCGAGACTGGGATGGTTCAACCCCGGCTAGAAAGTGCGCCACTTCTTCAAGGGGTCTCTGCGTTGCGGAAAGACCAATGCGTTGCAAACGCCGTCCGGTGATAGCTTCGAGCCTCTCCAGACTTAGCGCTAGGTGCGCTCCTCGCTTGGTGGGCACGAGCGCATGAATCTCATCGACGATGACCGTTTCAACGCGGCGCAGAGCAGCCGCGGATTCCGAGGTCAGAAGCAGATACAGTGACTCCGGCGTGGTGATGAGAATTTCCGCGGGATGACGCCGAAACCGTGCACGCTCCCGCTGTAACGTATCGCCGGTGCGAATGCTGATTTCCGGAGTGTGGATGGCAACGCCCTGTTGCCGGGCCGTATCGGCAATGCCGGCGAGCGGCGAGCGGAGATTGCGTTCAACGTCCACAGCGAGAGCCTTGAGCGGGCTGATGTAGACAACGCGGCAGCCTTCCGTATTTGCGCCCGCGCTTTGCAGCACGAGCCGGTCAAGACACCAAAGAAAAGCGGTTAGCGTCTTTCCGGTGCCGGTTGGAGCGAGGATCAGTGTACTCTCGCCACGCGCAATCGGAGGCCAGCCTAGGCGTTGGGGGGCTGTGGGTCGATCGAAGACCGTACGGAACCACGCCGCGGTGACGGGATGGAAGAGCGCGAGCGCCGCATCGTTCTCTGCGGCCGCATCCGGCATCGCGTTGGCGCCTGCCTTCGCGTCGCCGGAGGGCTGCTTCTTTCCGCCATTTCGCACTGGCTGGTCCCCTGTTGTCCGCACGCTTTTGAGGATATCTCGCATACAGGACAGGATGCACACCGCGGTTTCATCAGCGGATTCAGTTGATGGACGTAGCCTCTAGTGACATACTACCGGGATCACCCGTCATTTCTACGATGACATGGCTGCCTTCCTGAAAAGCACGCAGCTTCAGCTTCGATCGACTGCAGGATTGCCCGCAATCCATCCATCAGTTCCAGAAGTGTGTTGACAATCTTAGCATTCGCGACGAACTCGCCGTCGCGTAACATGCCGACAGGTTTTTACCTGCGTTGTGACAGCAACTCAAGGCACGAGTAGCCGAGAAAACTATCGTGCCCTTGATTGTGTGCACAGAGGGGAAGATGTCTGCCAGAAGCTCACCGTTCCGCGGGCGCTCCTCGAACTCGGTAAGAAACCGCTCCATGCGGTCCAGAGCCTACAGCTTTCAATTAGGAATTCGCGGTTCAACTCGTCCACTTAACGCTTATCGGGAGACTAGGGAGGAACCTGAGGAGCCGAGTTTGCTCAATTCCCATACATGCCATTAGCCTCAATACACCATGCCGGACTCTTTGCCCTTGATCGATACAGCGACCGCTGAACGACTTCAGGACGCCGCGCAAAAAGCCGCGGCGAACGCCTACGCTCCGTACTCCAAGTTTCGCGTGGGCGCCGCTCTGCTTTTCGACGATGGATTCATCGCGACCGGCTGCAATGTCGAGAACATGTCTTACGGATTGACTAGCTGCGCGGAGCGGAACGCGCTATTCAGTGCTATCGGCGAGCGAGGGGCCAATCATAAAATCGTCGCCATCGCGGTTACAAATCTGAACGGCGCACCCAGCCCGCCCTGTGGGGCCTGCCGGCAGGTTTTGAGTGAATTTGTCGCCGACAATGCAGTTCTTTATTTTCCGGGCGATCACGGGTTGGAGTCTCGGCCATTTGCCGAACTTTTTCCGTTTGCCTTTTATCTCGACGGGGAGTGATTGGACCGGTTCTCATGCATGCTATCGATCTCATCCTGAAAAAACGAGACGGCCGCGAACTTACTCCGGAGGAAATCACCTTTCTTGTGACGGGAGCGGCGGAGCTATCGATTCCTCCGGAGCAGCTTGCAGCCTGGCTCATGGCGGCTTTCCTGCGCGGGCTCAGCATGGCCGAGGTGAATGCGCTGACCACGGCGATGCGCTACTCGGGCGAGGTCTTCGATCACATGGGGCTGGGCCGTGCGACGGTCGATAAGCATTCGACGGGCGGCGTGGGCGACAGTACCTCATTTCTGGTTGCGCCACTTGCCGCCGCGGCCGGGTTGGCGGTGCCCATGATCAGCGGCCGCGCTCTGGGGCACACCGGCGGAACACTGGACAAGCTTGAGAGCATTCCCGGATACCGCACGCAGCTTTCGCTACGCGAAGCGCGCCGTGTCCTCGACGCTTGCGGCGTTACTATGATTGGCCAGACGAGCGATCTGGTTCCCGCCGATCGCGTGCTCTACGATCTGCGTGACCGCACAGGCTCGGTGGAGAGCCCTTGGCTCATCTGCGCCTCGATCATGAGCAAAAAGCTCGCAGAGGGCCTGAACGGTCTTGTCCTCGACGTGAAAACCGGCTCGGGCGCGTTTCTGAAAGATCCTGCGTCTTCCCGCCTGCTTGCCGCGACGATGGTGGATATCGGTGAGCGCTCGGGCACACGCACGGCGGCGCTGCTAACTTCGATGGATCAGCCGTTGGGACGCTTTGCCGGCAACTGGGTGGAGATATGGGAGGCGCTCGATCTTCTCCGAAATCAGCGCCATCCGCTTACCGAAGACCTGCGGGAGCTATCGCTGATTTTGGCCGGATGGATGATCTATCTGGGAGGCAAATCCGAAAGCGCTGACCAGGGGCGAGCAATTGCAGAGGCCAAGCTTGTTGACGGTACAGCGCTCGAAACTTTTGTCCGGATGGTCGAGGCACAGGGGGGCAATACTCGCAGCTTCACGGATCCCGAGCGCTTTCACACGCCGAAATTCCGGCGCCACTTTCGTACATCACGCAGCGGCTACCTCGCGCACATGGACTGCGGAAAAATCGGCTGGGCGGTACAACGACTGGGCGCGGGGCGAGAGCGGGGCGGGCAGGCGGTCACCGCGCATGCTGGTCTTGAGATGCTTACCAAACTTGGCACCCGCGTCGAAGCCGGACAACCGCTGTGCGAGATCTTCGCCGACGATGAAGCTCTGTTCGCAGAACCCGAGCGGCTGCTGGCCGAAGCGATCACGATCGATGAGAAACCCGCGGAAACCCCTGATCTCGTTGGGGAAATTATTACGGTCGAGAACAAAAATCAGTACCTGGAATCGCCGCCTCACCCATAGGATGGAGTCACAAAGGAGAAACTTTGGCAAGATTCATGGGGGTCCTTGGCCTGCTTACCATGCTTGCGTTGGCATGGATCTTCTCGACGAACCGGCGCGCCATCCGTTGGCGTACGGTGATGTGGGGCCTCACCCTGCAAATTGTCTTCGCTTTTCTGGTTCTTGAGTGGACGGTTGGCCAGCGCGTCCTCGCCTCGCTTGGGGCGGCCATTACACGCATGCTCAGCTACTCCTTCGCCGGCTCTCAGATGGTCTTCGGCGAATTGGGGAAACAGCACTCTTCTTTTGGGATGGTCTTTGCCTTCCAGGTGCTCCCGACCATTATCTTCATCTCTGCGCTCTTTGCTGTTCTCTACTACATTGGCGTCATGCAGCTGGTTATCCGCTTCTTCGCGCGGCTTATGCAATGGACGATGAAGGTTTCGGGCGCAGAAAGCCTGAATGTAGCCGCGAGCATTTTTATGGGACAGACGGAAGCGCCGTTGACCATCCGTCCGTTTTTGCCGGGCGCGACCCGCTCCGAACTGATGACCATCATGACCAGCGGCATGGCGCACGTTTCAGGCGGCATTATGGCTGCGTACATTTTGTATGGAATTGAGGCACAGCATCTTCTTGCCGCCGTCATCATGACGGCTCCCGGCACCATTCTCATTTCAAAAATGCTGGTGCCGGAGACGGAAACGCCGGCAACAGAAGGCGTAGTCCACATGCCGAAAGAGGCCGAGCACAAGGAAGAAAACCTGCTCGGCGCGATTGCTCGCGGAACCATCGACGGCGGACGCCTGGCGTTCAACGTGGCCATCATGCTTATCTCCTTCCTTGCGCTCATTGCCCTGCTCAATAGCGTGCTTGGCGGAATACACACCTGGTTCATCAAAGAGCACTTTCCCTACTTTCCGTCGAGTCTCGATGCCATTCTGGGCGTGATGTTTTCTCCCATCGCGTGGCTTATCGGGATTCCATGGAAAGACGCACGTATCGTCGGCGACCTGCTGGGCACGCGCATGGTGATCAATGAAGTGGTGGCTTACTCGCAGCTCGGCGCGCAAAAAGCGGCACTTGATGCCCGCTCCTTTACCATCGCGACCTTCGCTCTGTGCGGATTTGCCAACCTGAGCTCGATTGGCATCCAGATCGGCGGCATTGGAGCGCTGGCGCCGAACCGCCGCAACGAATTAGCGCGGCTCGGTCTGCGCGCCATGCTTGCCGGGACCATGGCCAATCTAATGTCTGCCTCCATTGTGGGGATTCTGCTCAAATAGATACGTCCGACCATGACAAGTTCGAACCGTCCAAACTCTGCCCTCTATGACCAAGCCAGCGAAGCGGCTCTTTTCATTGCCGGCCGCACCCCGCTTCAGCCTGCGATCGCCGTTGTGCTCGGGTCGGGATTGGGAGGCTTTGCTTCCCAGCTTGCGAATCCTGTGACTATCCCCTATGTGGAGATTCCTCATTTTGCGCAGTCTACGGTCGTCGGCCACAGCGGACGTCTCGTGATCGGGACGTTGGACGAAGTACCCGTCGCAGTCATGCAGGGCCGTGTTCATGCCTATGAAGGCTACTCTTCGGAGGAGGTCACGTTTCCAATCCGAGTATTGGCCCGCTGTGGAATTCACACTCTGATCCTCACGAATGCCGCCGGTGGAATTCGCGAGACGTACGCACAAGGCCAGCTCGTCCTGCTCTCCGATCACATCAACTTCACCGGCGGCAATCCTGTCTCCGGACCCAACGACGAGCGCTTTGGCCCACGCTTCTTCGACATGACGGAGACTTATTCGCGGCGCCTTCGCGCGCTGGCGAAGCATGCGGCACAGGAAGAGGGTTTCACTCTCGACGAGGGCATTTACCTCGGACTGCTGGGACCGAGCTTTGAGACACCTGCGGAGATTCGCGCCTTTCGCACACTTGGGGCGGATCTGGTCGGCATGTCCACTGTGCAAGAGACCATCGTCGCACGGCATATGGATCTCGAGGTCCTGGGGATCTCATGCGTCACCAACATGGCAGCCGGTATTCAAACTGAACCTCTCAGCCATGAAGAGGTCATCGAAACCGGCAAACGCGTGGAAGGATTGCTGGCCCGGCTGCTCGCACGGGTGATTCCCGCGATTGTCAGGCAAACTGCAGGAGCGTCCGCAAAGTGAACGCGCACGTCTTTCTCGCCATCGCCGGCTGTTTCGGCTCCGGCAAGACGACGCTCGCCGAAGAGCTTGCACGCGAGCTCGAAGGTACGCACTTTCACCTCTACCTTACTATCGCGACCTTGCCCACCTCAGCGACGAAGAGCGCTCCCGAAAAACTTTGACCATCCGGGCTTGACTCCGACTGCTGGTAGTTCACATCAGCCTGCGACGGTGGGCATGCGTTCCGTCATCCACGCGCTTTTCGGGTCGAACCAGAAAATGAAAACCTGCTGACAATCCGGTGACAGCTATCAACTGCGATTCCGTTACTTTTTCCACGAGGGTTCTCGTTTATGCCTAAGCTCCTCCTGGATTCAACCGGGAGAAATGGAGTAACTGAGAGGTTCATCTCCCGATCCAGCACGGCACCCGACGCGCAAAGGGCACATACCCTTTTTGGAAGAGGCCAGCTGAAAATCCGCGTTGCCCTGTTTGATGAAGCGCAGGCAATTGTCGACTTAACCAACACCCTTTTCTGTGAAAGAGAGCACTACTCCCGACTTAGCTTTTCCAGCAGAAGCGATGTCGAGCAATTGATGTCACAAGGCAAGTTTATTTTGGCGGAAAACGACACGGCGATAGTTGGATACGCATATCTACAGCCATGTATGGAGGCTAGCCGATTGGAGTTTTTGGCTGTTTCTCCGCAACAGCAACGCACCGGTATCGGCTCTCAACTCTTAGAGGCTGTCGAGAGACTAAGCAGCAGTATGCGATGCTTATTTATGCATGTTCAGGTAGTGAACCTGAACTGGGAAACACTAAAGTTCTGCCGCCGCCGAGGCTATGTCGCGTTCGCAATTGCACCGCTCGACAGGCAGCAAACTGTCTCGCCCCATTGCCATATCGTGCGAATGTGTAAACAACTAGACAATCACGGTTCGGAGTTTTAGAGCTTACTTTTTAGATTTTGAGAATAACCTGCAAACACACAGTTGACTCGACCAAAAGAAAATCTCAATGATGGCAACCCCAGATAATCCTGACCAATTGCCGGTACCGTTGCCGGAACGTCGGTCGTTTCTCGGTTTTTTGTTAGCCGCCATCGGCGGCCTCGTCGGCGCGGTTCTGGCTGTTCCGCTGGTACGGTTCGCTACATTTCCGCTGCGCGCCCCGGCAGAAGAAACATCCTGGTCTGACGTAGGAAAGATCGACGAATTCGCCGCACTCGCTGAACCGGTTGCGCGCACGATCGATGTGAAAAGAATTGATGGCTGGCGCAGCTCAGTCGCGCAAAACGGAGTGTATGTCGTTCCCACAGGAAACGGCGAACTGAAGGTGCTATCTTCTGTATGTCCGCATCTGGGCTGCGCAGTGCGCTGGATCGAAAAACAAGACAGGTTCATCTGTCCCTGCCATGGCGGCACCTTCACCAGCATCGGTGTGCGCATCTCTGGGCCGCCACTTCGTGCAATGGATGAGCTCGAGAGCAAGGTTGAAAACGGTGTTCTCAAGGTCCGCTTTCAATACTTCCGCCAATTGGTTGCCAAGAAGGAACCGCTCGGCTGAGATTTGGAGAAACCATGTCGGACACAGAGGATCCCTTGCCAGTAGATAACCGAAAGCCCGCCTCTGGCTGGAGGGAGTGGCTCGATAGCCGCACCGGCATTCATTCTTTACTGCATGAAGCGCTCGACGAACCAATTCCCGGAGGAGCCCGCTGGGCCTATGTTTTCGGATCGGGACTTCTTTATCTTTTTTTGTCACAGGTCATTACCGGGATTTTTCTCGCCCTGTATTATGTGCCATCTTCCGATCACGCACATACGACAGTCTCTTATATTTCAAAGGTAGTCAGCTCGGGGTTATTTCTGCGAAGCATCCACGCCTACGGCTCATCCGCCATAATAATCCTGTTATTCCTGCATATCTCACAAACGCTTCTTTACGGCTCCTACAAAGGGCGTCGCGAACTACTTTGGCTTTCCGGGTGCTTTCTTCTCGCTCTGATGCTGGGGATGGCTTTTACCGGCTATTTACTGCCGTGGGATGAGAAGGCATACTTCGCTTCAGCGGTTGGAACGAACATCATCAGCGAAGTTCCGGTGATAGGAGTGCATTTGCAGGAACTACTCCGCGGCGGCCCGCAAATGGGAACGCTGACCTTGTCGCGCTTCTTTGTTTTGCATGTTTTCATTTTGCCGGGGCTCTTGATAGTCTTTATTGCCACGCATGTCTTCTTGTTTCGGAAGGCAGGGGCTGCTGGTCCCTTCCAGGAAGATCCTCTTCAACCCAAACTGCCGACACAAAGGTTTTACCCTCGACAGTTAATCATGGATATGATCGCGAGCTTGCTGATTGTTTTCGCTCTTGCACTCGTGGCATACCTCGTTCCAATTCATCTCGGCCCGGAAGCCAATACATCAGATACCAGTTACATACCACGGCCCGAGTGGTATTACCTGCCAATCTTTCAGTGGTTGAAGATGGTGAGCGGCAGGTGGTCACTTTTTGGCGGAATTATTCTGCCAGGGCTTCTCGCCATGCTGTTTGCCGTAATTCCCTTCCTTGACCGTGGGCGCGAGCGCCGGCCATGGCGACGTCCGGTTGTGGTTGCTGGATTCACTATCTTCATTGCTTGTTATGCCGGCCTCGGCGCTCTCAGCTATCGTGATGATGGGCGCGATTTGAACGTGGCTGCACAATTGTCCCGCCAAAAACAGGCCGAAATCGACTACATGCGTCAACCCTTTCAACCGGTCTCAGAGCCCAGTCCAATACCGGTAGCACATGCACAAACGGCGCAAGCGGCTGTCGATCCGCTTATTGCTAAGGGCGCAGCTATCTTTGCAGCTCAGCCCTGTGGCGGCTGCCACGGAGACAAGGGCGAGGGGTCAGAAATAGCGCCGAAACTTATTGGTGTCGGCCAGAAGTATTCACCCGAGCGCCTCGCCTTTTTGTTGCACCACCTTACGCCTCAGATGGTTCAGGGGGGGATGCCTCCAGTCGACCTGAATCAGGCCGATACAGATGCTCTGGTTGCCTATCTTCGCAGTCTTAAGTAACCAGAAGTCCTCTGCTCATCTGGTTGTTTCAGCAGGGCAAAAGCTGTAGTGTAACGGCGTGGCTCGACCGGCATTTCCGAAGAACTTGCGCGAATTCCAGTCGCATTTCTCGACCGAAGAGGCGTGCCGGTCGTACTTGGCTGCCTGCCGTTGAATCCTACTTCTCGACGACGTGGACTACGAACACCATAGACCCGTGCCCTGAGCCGCAGAATCTTCCGCACTTCCCCTTAAAGTCTCCAGCGGTGTCAGGAGTCAAAGTGACTTCCGTGACGTGCCCCTTGGTCATCGCGCCATTAACGTGCAACTCCTGGATCAGGAGGCTATGCGGCACGTCATCTGAAGTCAACGCAAGCGTGACCGTCTCTCCCTTCTTGATAGTGATTTCCGCCGGAACAAAGGAAAAGCGCTGCGCGTGAATCTCAATTTTTTGGGTGGAGGTCTGAGCCCGGCCATTCCCCGTGCCAGAGAAAGCGAGCAATAGAATAAAGCTGAACCAGAGACTGTATTTCATTTACACCTTCCCTCATTGCGCATTCGTTTTGGAATCGTTGAAAGTACAGGACAATTCATACTTGCCCAACATCCTACGGAGCGAGATAGCGGAGGAGTGCCTGCTCGTCCTCCCGTGACAATTTGGCGCGAACTCGCATGTGCATCACGACTGTCCCTGTAATCCGGGGCGGGATTGACATAGGTGGCTTGTGGCAACGCGCGCAATTGTCCATAAATACGCGTTCCCCACGTTGCGGAGCGACTTTCTGCGGAGCTGACCGGGATGCTGTCGCCTGGGTATCTGTCTCGATCCCGGCAAATACTTCCTCTCCGCTCATCCATGCTCCCACCGCAACGATGACAATGAGAACGACTACCCTATAAAGCGCGGGTCGCCTCAACATTTCATTTCCTTTCGGGCCAAAGCGGCCATAGGAGTCGATATGTAAATCCAACGTTCCACAGATTGAGGTCTTTGCTGGCGGTGAACTGGCGCCCGTAGCTGGAAACGAAGCGCCAATTGTCCCGAAAATAATAGTTAAGACCGACTTCGACACGCTGAGTATTTACAGTCGGCAGTCCATTTCCCCCTCCGTTCAGCACGAAGAATTGTTCTGCGCGTCCCGCCAGCTGAACATTTCTAAAGAACGCGTTGCCAGCCGGCACTTGAGAAAGGATGTACGCACCCTCGATCCAATATCCTTGCCCATTAAAGCTGCGGTCGTATTCTCCCCTGAGATCCAGCGGCACCCGGGATGGCTGCCAGGACATATATGTCCCAACGCTGTTGATTTGCGGCTTATCAAGATAGCGCTGATAGGAAGTTCCCGCCTCAAAATGCTGATTGGGAAAATAAATGCTGGCATCGAATCCAGTGGTGCGCGCAGCAGACAGCTGATTCACGTTGCTGTGAGCGGAGTAATAAGCTGCATATTGCACGCTGTAGTTATAAGTTTGAGTAATTACGCCGCGCAGCTGACCGCCAACCCCCGTTCCGCTCGTACGGGTACCAATGGGGAAGTTGATTGGAAAATCCTGCAAATTATTGAGCCAGAATGCAGATCGTTCGGAGTACCATCCAAAAGGCAATAGATACTTGCCCGCAACCGCCATGACATGCGTATTTGCGAGCCAATCCACCTGGCCGTAATCAAAGTTCTTGAAAACCTTTCCAGTGTAGTCGCCGGATGTACCATCGCGACGCTGGAAAACGCCAGTAAATTCGGCGCGACTTTCTACAAGGACGTGATTCCCGAGTGGCAGCAGAAGAACTGGATTGACGGTTGGCGATAGAGTCGGAATACCACCATTCACATTGTAGATATAGCCGAGCCCTCCAGACAAAGTCGGAATATAACCTGCATGTGTAGAGTCGGTAGCAGTATCTTGCGCCGTGAGGTGCAATGTGCAGAGTACTATACAGCCCGTGAACAACCAGATCTTCATATCACGCTCGTTTTTTATCTCACTGGCTACAATGTCGGAACAATCCAGACATATCTTCGGAACACATCTCTATTTAGCAGTGTCCGCATAAGGCCATATGGCAAGTGTAGGGCAAGCGTATGGAAAGCTCTGTCTTTCACTTGCAAGCGTGATGTCATTACTTTGTCACGGATAGCGTAAAGACGTTTTATCGCGACGCAGGTAGTTTATAAAGATGCGAGATGCCGTACTTGATGGCTTCTTGTGGACAGTTCGGTAGTGCTTCGAGTATCCGATTGCTGGGCGATGTGGTAGATCAGGGAGTGTCGTGTCTATATCTAGGACTGGATACAGTGTAAATCGTAGACATCGACGCGGCGATGGTGCTGCCGTGAAGTGCATGCGCTTGTTAAGAACATCTTGTGCTTTCAAGTGCTTTTACAGAAGAAGGCTTTCAATCACGCTCGTCACTTTCTTCACAACTGCAGTCGCGATTGCCCAGCAAGAAGGTACGTTCCCTCAATTTCCAGGCACGGGTAACGGCGGTCAACAAAACTGCAGCGATCCATATTCGCCGTGTACAACCAGCATCGATAAACAAGGGACATCCGACACGTATGCGTGGCCCTATGATTCATCAGAGCAGAGGGGAAGTGCTGACAGAACGAATATGGACTATAGCGAACGGCGTCCTTCCCAATCAACAGCCCCTATCCCTATTACCGGACCCGCTCCAGACCCCTCGGCAGTAAGAACCGTAATCGAATCAAAGCGTATTGAGGAACCCCCAACGGAGTTTCAACTGTTCGTTGCCGGCGCCATTGGGAAAATGCTTCCTCTGTTTGGCCGTCAGCTTTTTCTTACGGTTCCTTCGACCTTTGCGCCGCTAGACAAAGGTCCCGTCACTCCGGACTATGTGGTTGGCCCGGGGGACGAGTTGTTGCTTCGTGCCTGGGGAAGCGTCTCTTTCAACGTGAGGGAGAGAATTGACCGCGATGGAAATATTTTCCTACCTCACTTTGGTGAGTTGCGCATTGCGGGGTTGAAATCTTCCGAGCTAAATCAGTTTCTAAACGCACGAATTGGCCAGGAATATCGCAAATTTGATCTATCGGTGACACTCGGAGATTTGCGGTCCATTCAGGTGCTGGTCGTAGGGCGGGCACGCAGACCGGGATCTTACACAGTCGGTTCATTGAGCACTCTGGTCAACGTTCTCTTTGCTTCAGGCGGCCCCTCAGCCGCTGGATCGATGCGGAGAATCGAGCTTCGGCGCGACGGCAAACTTGTAACTACTCTCGATCTCTATCAAATTCTCACCGAAGGCGACGAGTCTAAGGATGCACATCTATTGTCCGGTGACGTGATCTACATACCGTCCGCTGGACCACAGGTTGCTCTTGCTGGCAGCGTGAGCCAGCCAGCGATCTACGAAGTGCATGAGGGTGACACGGTGTCAACCGCCTTGAAACTGGCCGGCGGAACGACGTCGATCGCCGCTCTTCAGCGCGCGGAGTTAGAGCGCGTGGATCCTAATGGAGCACGCCATATTGTGGAACTCACACTCGACCAACAAGGAATGAAGACTTTGGTCAACAATGGTGATGTGCTTCGCGTCTTCCAAATGGTGCCGAAGTTCGACAATGCCGTTATTTTGCGGGGAAACGTGGCCAATCCGGGTCGCTACGCCTGGCACGCCGGAATGCGTATTCGCGATCTCATCCCCGATAAAGAAAGCCTGGTAACCCGCGCCGCGTTGTCAGGCCACAATGCGTTGGCGCTCACCGATAGCGAAAGGGAGTCGGCGGCACGAATCCGCAGGTCATCGCTCATCAGCAATGAACGGCCAACAAATTCTCCGACCGCCCACACCGCGGGATCACCAACAACAGGCGACACCTCTATCCAGGTGAAAACAGGTGATACTTCAGTCCAGGTGAAAGACGATCGCAACACGACAGATCCGGCTAGCGCCGCACCGCTGCCGGATGATCTCAGCACCGGCCAGGACAAAGAACAAGATCCAAATGCAACCGCACCTGACTCAGGAAGTTCAACCGGTCGAAGTATCGCTTTTGACTCCGGAAGACCGTCGGAAGCGTTTACACAGAAGAACCAGGTGAAACTTGTGGCCCCCGAGATCAATTGGGACTATGCGGTGATCGAACGCACCAATGCGGAGGATTTAACAACTGTTCTCAAGCCTTTCCACCTTGGCCGGGTAATTCTGGGGCACGATGACTCGGAGAACTTTGAACTTCAACCAGGCGACGTAGTGACTATTTTTTCGCAGGCAGATATTCGCGTGCCGCAGAAGCGCCAGAACAAGCTCGTTCGTCTGGAAGGCGAGTTTGGAGCCGCCGGAGTTTACACTGTGAAACCGGGAGAGACGCTCCGTGATCTGGTTATCCGGGCGGGAGGACTTACCGATAACGCATACCTATTTGGTTCGTCGTTCACCCGGCGCTCCACGAGGCTGCAGCAGCAGGCAAGGCTGGATGAGTACGCGTTTGACCTGGAAAACGAGATCGAACGCGAAGCGGGCAACAAGGCAGGTTCTGTCGTCAACCCTCAAGAAGCCGTGGTCGTGGCGTCGAGCCTGCAAAGCCAGCGTGCCCTTGTCGCTAAACTGCGTCAGGTGCGCGCCTCGGGTCGCATTGTGCTGAATATCCTTCCTGGAAGCAACGATGTGAACAGCATTCCCGATTTGCCCCTGGAGGATGGAGACGCCTTCCTAGTTCCTGCGAGGCCTGCAAGCGTGGCCGTCGTGGGCGCAGTGTACGACCAGAATTCCTTCCTGTTTCAACAGGATGCCAGAGTCAATCACTATCTGCAGCTTTCCGGTGGAGTATCCAAAAGCGGCGACTGGAAACATTCGTTCGTTATTCGAGCAGACGGTTCCGTGGTCAGCCAAACCTCATCGCTGGCTCACGCCAATCACGGACTGGAACATTTCGAATTAAACCCAGGCGACGCAGTGGTCGTTCCGGAAGCGCTCAACAAGATTACTTTCGTTCGCGGCTTAACGGACTGGTCGACTATTATCTCCCAGTTTGGCCTTGGCGCTGCTGCGATCAACGTTCTTAAGTAAGAGCGGGCAATGCGACATCTAACAAGGATGGGGCTGTGAAGCCAGATCAAGAGATCGAGGGGCCAATAGAGGAGGAGATCCAGGGCCCAACCGAATCGGCACTCCTTAAGAAGCTGGTTGTGCTTGCTGCACATCGACGGCTCATCGTGGGAGGCATGCTGGGAGCAGCGATCTTAACCGCAATTGTCGTCATAGTCATGCCCGTAACATACACTGCGACGACTGTAATCCTTACGCCGCAAAATGCGTCAGGTTCGATCCTCGGCCTGCTCAGCCAATTCGGCGGCCTTGGATCGTTGGCCTCTCTGGAACCCGATGGCTTGTCCAAGACTCCTTCTGACACATATCTGAGCGTTCTGAACAGCCGCACGGTCGCCGATGCATTGATCCAGCGTTTTCAGCTCCAGCGTGTATACCGGCAGCGAACCCTGGTAGACACTCGCAAAGCTTTGGCTCGGCATACGCAGATCGAGTCGACCCGCGGATCGGCCATCCATATTTCAGTGGAAGATAAGGATGTGGGGCTTGCAACTGCCATTGCCAATAGCTACGTCGAGCAGCTCTACCGGGTAAACCAGACTCTTGCTCTCACATCGGGCGCGCAACGGAGGCTTTTTCTTGAACAACAGCTGGCTTCAGAGCGCGGCGCGCTGTCGCAGGCGGAGCTTGCCTTCCAGGAGGTTGAGAGAAAAACCGGTGTGATCCAATTGGCTGGCCAGGCAGAAATCACTCTGCGCTCGATTGCCCAGCTCCGCGCGGCGATCACCGTCAAAGAGGTACAGCTCGAGCTGCTTCGTCCCACCGCAACTGAACAGAACCTCGAACTAGTGAGACTGGAGAGCGAGATCGGCGCATTGCACGAGCAGTTGCGGAAGGCGGAGAGCAATAACACGGAAACCGATGATAACTACTTCGTTCCAGCAGGAAAAATCCCACAGGCTGGGCTCGAATACCTTCGGCGGACACGCGATCTGCGCTATCACGAAGCCCTCTTCGAGATGCTTGCCAAACAGTATGAGACGGCGCGAATCGACGAGGCCAAAGCTCCGCCGCTTATCCAGGTGATCGACAAGGCCGTCGCTCCAGACAAGCGCTCCTGGCCTCCTCGAACACTGCTGGTCCTGCTGGCGCTGCTTACTTCAGGCATACTTCTTATGGGCGCTGTTTTGTTCAAGGAGAAATGGGCAAAAATTGCCGAAGAACCGGAAAACGCTGCGCACCTCAAGGTACTGCGGGACATGTTTCGTCACATTGTGTAAGCCGGCATGGGCTCGTGGTTGCTACACGCAGAAACAGCGCCGCCGGTCTATTGGCATCGCGGCTATTACGCCTGAGGTTCGGGGGGATTTCGCGCGGGAAGGGTGCTTTGGGCTGCAGAAGGCCTGAGGCCACCGGACCGCAATCTTGCCGGAACGCTTCGTTTGCCCAAGATAGCGAAGACTGTCGGAACGGCAATGCCCATAAAGAACCAGACGATGAAAATTCCCTGCTGAAAAAGGTCCAGACGCCAGAGTTCGGCGGAACCATACAGGATTGCTCCGCACGGCAGCAGAAAAGCTGTCTTACCGAAAGAGCTCAGCCACGTAAACATGAAGCCCATGACGCAACACACAGCACTTATATAAAGCCAGGAAAAGTATCCCATTTGTTCGTGAAGCTGAACAAAGGCGGAATTGGTCGTGAGCGATTCCTCTACGTCGATGAATTCGCGGTAAGAATCGGGTTTTCCTGCGGCGACTTCATCGGTTGCCCTCGCGGCTCCGAGTGCGACCTGAAAAGGAGCTCCTAAATAGGTAACTATCTCGGAGATACTCGCCTGAGTGAAGGAGAGATTTCGTCTTGCATAGAAATTGCTATTTCGCGAAGAGTTCAGGATCGAGAGAATCGCGAATAGAACAAGAGCAGTGACGCCGAGTCTGACGAGATCAATTTTGATGCTGCGCCTTCCATAGGTAAGCAGAAAGACGGAGATCAGCAGAGTCGCGATGAGAAGCAGGCGAGACGATATAAGGACGGTGGCTGCCAGGAGAAGGATGTTGACGATGCTCAGAAAGGACAGCTTCCTGAATTTCACGATTCGGTAGATAGCAAGTGAGGCGGAGTAAAGAACCAGATAGCGCAGAGAAAAAAGTCCTGCACGGTAGTCTTCGTACAGAGTGTTTTTGAGGCGATTTGCCTGTCCCAGATAGATATACAGCACGGCCTGCACAAACGGCAGAGTGTTAAAAATCCTGAAAAAAGTGGATACGGTGCCAATCGCTCCGAGGATCGTAAATGTCCAGTAGACCCCTAGAGAATCAAGCGAAGGTATGTTCTTTTTCTCAAGCCGCCGAGCTGAAAAGAAAGAGCCGAGTCTCTGTCCGATGGCCAAGCTTGCGAAGATGAGCAGATACCATGAAAAGAGAATGAAGACCGAGACCAGGTCCAGGCCCTCTGGAACTGAGAACCCTTTACGTAGCACTCCGAAATCGGGAAATAACCACGCGCAGAGGCTAAGTGCCGAAGCAAAGACCATAATGCCGGATGGTCGCGCAACTCCCTTGATGTTGATCTCTAACTTCATTGAGCAATCGTTCGCCTGGCCGATTCTGGAATCATTAGAGCCTCATTTAGGGAGGGAAAGAGTTTCAGACGTTGCCGATATGAAAACTTTCTAACCCCCTTCGCCGAGGACGGAGTACAACATTGAGGCGTAGGCTGAAGCGGCACGGCTCACTGAATACATCTCTGAGCGTTTAAGACCGCGAGCAGCGAGGCGCTGGTGCAATGTCTCCGAGTAAAGCAAGTGCTCGATGGCAGAAATCATCTCCTCCAAGGAATCGGAAGCGAAGTAGACTGCATCCTCGCCGGCGATCTCAGGTAAGGATGCAGCATGGGAGCAAACAACTGGAGTTCCACATGCCATAGATTCCATCACAGGCAGGCCAAAGCCTTCTTCAATAGAAGGCATGACAGTCATTAGGGCCGCGGAGTAGAGCGATGCCAGAGATTGGTCCGTTACCGCATGTAAACAGCGCACACCGGGCATCGCAATTAAAGAGAGGAGATTTCTATCCGCGGTCCGAGCGGAAGCATTCCGGGGGAGCACCAGCACAAGTTCCGGCATGTCGCGATATCGTGCGCACAAGTGCCGGTAAGCCATCAGCAACTTGACCAGGTTCTTGTGCGGAGCTGTAGAGCCCACGAAAAGAATATATGGCGTGGAAAATCCGTAGGACACCCGCACTCTTTCCGTAGCCTCTTCTTTTACATGCGGACGGAAAACATCACTTACAGCGCATGGAATGACAGAAATCTTCTCCGGATTGGCATTGAGACGCACGACTAGCTTCTCTCGCGTGTAGTGCGATGGCGTAATAATGCGGGAGGCCTTGGCACAGGCAATACGCAACAATGGCTCCGCGTAGAGACGTACATGTAGTTTGCGCGCATACCCGGGAAAGAGTAAATGGGTGAGATCGTGGATCGTGACAACGAGCGGGCCACTGCGAAAAACCGGGACATTGTAATGCGGAGCGCAGAAGACCGAGGCTCCGCGGGCAATCATCGGCAAGCGTGCCTGTTCCATCAGTGAATAGATGCCGCAGCTCATCTCCACCACACGGTCACAATGAGGAGCGATCGTTCCCACTTGCCCGGGCATGGTGATGCAGGTTAGCAGCGTATCGGGAAGCTTTTGCTTCAACTCCTGCAGCAGCGTGAGGATGTACCTGCCAATTCCTGTCCGCAACCATCTTGCGTCGATGACAACTTCGCGCGATGAACTCATAGGCATACCTCAACCTCGCGCACACGAGAGGGAGCCTTGAGTGCTCTGTCCACCAGATTCTGGAAGCTGCGGCGGAACGCCTCAGCGCTGAAGCGGCACGCTCGTTGACGGACATAGTGTGGTTGAAAATGGTGCTCGCCGGCTTCGAAGCGCAAAATGGCTTCCGAAACAGCCATAGCAGTCTGTTGGTAGAACAGGACGCCGGTGTCCTGTGAACAGGGAGCGGTGCTGTCCAGACTTAGAACCGTCTCCAGCACCCCCCCCTTTCCAAGGCCAATTATCGGACGACCGCATGCCTGAGCCTCGACAACGGCCATGCCAAAGTCTTCTTCGGCCGCAAAGAGAAATGCGCGGCAATGCGCATACTCCTCCCATAGGGTCTCGTCATCTACATTGCCCAGGAACTTGATGGTGTTACCAGCCTGAGCCCGCAGACGAGCTTCTTCCGGGCCTGTGCCGATGATCCGCAACTCGCGACCGAGCCGATTGCAGGCCTGAATGAGAAGATCAACCCTTTTGTACGGGACCAGACGTCCCACAGTGAGATAAGCGTCGCCTGGCGCGTCGACAAGATACCCGGACGATGTATCTACCGGCGGATAGATAACCGTGCTCTCCCTTCCGTAGTATCGGCGGATGCGCGACGCGACATAGCAGGAATTCGCAGCGAACTCGGTCACGTGCTGTGCCGCCCGCTGATCCCACGTTCTGACATACTGTGCAGAAAGGCTGAAAGCGGCTCTCGATATTCGGCCCATGCTCCTGCGATATTCGTGATACTGATCCCACAAGTACCGCATGGGGGAATGACAGTAACAGATATGAACCCCCGATGGGGAGATGATGGTCCCTTTCATGGGTCCGCTGTCGGAGGTCAGGATCAAATCGTAGGCACTGAGGTCGATCTGCTCGACCGCCAGTGGATACAACGGGAGAAGCTGCCGATAAATTCGATTCGCGAAAGGGATGCGATTCAGGATCGAGGTGCGCAGCGAACGGTCACGAAGACTTTGCGGCATCATCTCAGGATTGGCGACCAGCGCAAAGAGATCCGCCGAAGGATACATCTGCGCCAGCGCTTCGGCCACGCGCTCCCCGCCTCCCTGGGAGACGAACCAGTGATGAACCACGGCAACTCGCACTTAAGTTGAGAACCTCCCCTCCTTTGTTCCCCCTACACAAAGAAGTTTGCTCACGCTACTATAACGAACCAGCGAGGCACGCTTGTCCAACTATAGTCGTGACATTGTCAGGCTTTTGTAAAACGCACCCCACACGGAGTGAGGATGGTGGCGGAGTCCCTGAGCGTCTGTGTGCCGGACACAATCTGTCTGCGGCAAGGACAATCACATCTGCTGCCGCGGCCTCTCGCACTTGTCTGGTGACGCGATCGTCGATGAAATATGCGACCGTCACGAATCCCAACGGCGTGCCAGTTCTCTCAGGCACCAAAAACAATGTGGGAATGACACCTGATATAGCCGATGATTGCTCAACAAGTACCGGCGGTCGGGGCGCATCTCAACCATGCGCTCAGTTGTTTCTTGATATCCGGGCGATCAGGTTGACCGGCGCTGTCATGCACGGTGACCACTCCGAATGTTTTTATAAGCGCGAACAGATCGCTCCCATTCACCTTCCACCATTCAATCCCGCCATCCGGAATCGTGTTCAAGTTGTGAGTCTCATTAGCTCGCGAGATCAGCCAGCGGATTGACTTCACTATCCAACATGTGCTGACTTTGCCATTTGCAGATTCTAAAAGTCACGGCTGAGTGGCCAAGGTCGCAGTTAAATTGCCGCGGATCTGCTTCTGGAGGATCCTGCGAATCACAATTAGACTCATCACTGTCAGCCTACAGTCAAGCGACGAGAGAGAGAGTAGGAGAATCGTCCGCGTTCGCACAATATTTCTCTCTGACGCGTATGACGCGGCTCATTGGAGCTGGCCGACGAACTTGTAGCCCATTCCATGCAAAGTTCGAATATATTTCGGATTGGATGGGTCGGCTTCCAGCTTCTGTCGCAATTTGAGAATCTGATTGTCAACGTTGCGGGTGGCAGGATAATAGGTGTATCCCCAAACATAGTGCAGGATCTCTTCGCGAGACAATACGCGCCCTACGTTCTCCACCATAAATTTGAGTAACATGAACTCTTGGGCGGTCAGGCGAACCGCCTCTCCATCGCGCGTCGCTTCCATCTTCAGAAAGTCTACGGTGACAGTGCCAAAAGAGTAGATCATCACTGGTGACGGCGCCGCGACACGGCGGATGGCAGCTTGCACTCTGGCTAACAACTCCCTTGGACTGAATGGCTTGGTGACATAATCGTCCGCCCCCAATTCCAACAGCAACACTTTATCGCTGACCTCGGAGATCGCGCTCAGAACAATCACCGGAACGGCTGGGAAAGCGGATTTTAGACTTGTGCAAAGATCTCTTCCAGATGCCCCAGGTAACATCAGGTCCAGAATAATAACCTCCGGTGCCGGCCCTTTCATGGCTTCATGCACTTCCTTACCATCAAGTGCAGCCCTTACTTCGAATCCGTCCGTACTAAAAAGACGGTGAAGTACCCTTTGGATTCCCGGATCGTCATCAATCACGAGTATCATCTTGACCTATCCGATTCTGGCGAAAGCAGCCAAGCACTATCATCATCACAACGGTAGTTTCCTCTACGAGGAGCTCAACGGTTCAATGCTCCTCCCAAAGTACAAATCAATGACAATCACTAGCCAAGCTCATGACATCAGAACCAGATAGATCATTTCCAGTCTGTGGATGGCACTGGCATTAGGGGAAGATTCATGCATGTATCTGGGCCATTGTTCATCTCCATTCCGTGCGATTTCTCTTACCACGATGCTTTGTGTTTGTTCCACATGGTTGCAAATTTGCCGCAACGAACTCTGAACCGGAGCACCGAGAAGGGCGCCTGACTTCAACGATAAAAATCCATTCCTTCCCTTCCTTGAGTTCGGTCGGAATGCGCTTCGCAAGCGAGGCAGACAACAGCACGATCCCAATCCACTGCGGAGAACGCCAAGATCCACAGCGGAATTCGCCGATTCTTGGGGTGAGTGAGCTTGGGATAATAGAGCTGAATCATGCTTTGTCCGTATGTCCTTCGTAAAGGTAGAACTGCGAAGGTTCCCCGCGGTGCCTCAGTCTAGTGACCCAGGAGCGCAGCCACCACCGCACTCCATACCAGGCAAGATGCCTCTCCCAGCGAACACCAAGCTCCAAAAGGCTATCCAAAACGGCGGGAGTCAAAAAGTCGACGGTCCGGAGCGAGCCTCCACGGCTACCGAGCATTGCTTCGAATACCTGGTGGTGTTCCGATCGCGTCGCCCCCCTCCCCCTGCGAGCATGCCGGTAAGTGGGCGAGTCGACGATGAGAATGGTCCCTCCGGGACGCAAGCAGCGCAGCGCCTCACGTACCGTGCGCTCGTAATCGGACGAGTAGTGAAACGAAGCGTTGTAGATGGCAACGTCGAATTGCGCATCCTTGAATGGAAGATGATTCATCTCGGCCTCAGCGCGCGGGAAAAACTCCGGAAGAACAGCGGCGTAATGACTTGCAGCATCGAGCCCGTCCCATGCGTTGCTGCAAAGATCAACGGCCACTGGCCGATGACCCGCGAGCGCAAGTCGGTAGCTCAACCAGCCGTTACCCGCGCCAATATCTAGCGCACGGAAGCGGTTGCCATAGCGCGCTTCCAACCGCGGCAAAACATTCTCTTCAAGAAAGCGATAGCTTTGTGCGCGAATTCGCCACTGATCGCCGTAATTGCCAGTAAGATCCGCAAACGGTAACGCCAGATAGAAGGCCGGATGTATCGATCCTCGACCTTTAGAATGAGGGCTTTCTTCATCCCGTACGAATGCCGCAAATCGGGCGCGCTGCAGCGGCGATAGCATCCTCCAAACTCCGTCTTTCTTGTTCGTCACCATCCCGCAGTAATCGCACTCGATCCGAGCGGAGAGAAGCCCATTATCCCGATCGGAAATCGGCCCCATGCCGCCTGAGCATCCAGGGCAACGTAGCCACAGATCACCATCGGAAGGGAGGAGTATGCGGGATGTAAGGTTCGCGACAGCCGTGGTCATTTGCTCTCCTTCATAAAGCGAAAAAGGATGTGTTCCGCCGCCCCCGCGAAAGACTGGCACACCTCCAAGACATCGATCGATCTGTGTCAACATGTCAACGAATGATGGGGACCTTGAAAAGCGCACTCCATCCATTACGGTAGAAGCGCGGCTTCGATCCCGCGCCACGATGCGGCCGCACCTCGCGCGCCGACAGATATTGGCAGGGGATGGTTGCCCCTCCGATGTGGGTATTGTTCCACCCAGTTTTCATGCGCCGAAAGCCCTTGCTCCAGCCATTCGAGCGATGTGGAGCCCGGACGTAATCATAGAACCGGTTGGCACTAAAATACCAAGACTAAGCGCATTGCTGAACCTCCGCAGAATTCGTTGCGGCACGTCGTCATCGATGGCTGCGTCTGTGATTACAACGACGAAGCCGTGGCTCAGCAGGGGTGCCGGCAGCGCCAGCGCGCACAGTCGCGGTCCAAGTGCTGGCACATCGTGGGGAGGGTAAAATACAACGATTTTCCTTCTCATGGTGGACCTACATGCACGCGCCGCACCTCCACCTGGAGTTGCTGATCTTTGAGTTACCAGCAGAGGAATGCTCATCGGCGTCTCCACATCTGTTGTGCATTCTTGTTTTCCCACGGTCGTGCCCGTGGCAGTGTCAAGCGATTGTCACTCCTTTGTCATTTCTGGTGGACACCCATTTTGCCTGAATTGATCGGAAATAGTTAGGGGAACAGATGAATCGAGGAGGCAGCGTCAGGCGTTGTCTTCGAGGAAAGTGCGCTACCTCTCTGTACCGCGGTTCCTCTTCGCAGGACGGCCAATCTATTTATAACAAGTGCTCCCACGATTGCGCGCGATGCCAGATACCCCTAGTTAGTTAAGGAGATGCACGTACCCTTGAGAAAGTACACCCTGGTTCCTAAGTTCGCGGTTATTCTGTCTTCGCTCGATTCGCGCAAACCGATGCGTTCTGGTTTAGCCTACATGCCGCAAGTTTATGGAAGCTTCGTTTCATTGCTCGCCAGTGATCGTAAGCGTTGGCGCGGGACATCTTCCCCGCATTGCGGGAATTCTGCCGGCGAGAATCGGTCTCACTCTAGCTCAAGAGACGTATCTGGAGGATCATCCGGAGACGGCGACTGAAACTCTCGCTCATCCTCTTTCTTCTAGAAACCGACGCATGACGCTCGCCCCCCGAAGCGATCATCAAACCGACAGATATCAGGCATCACCGTACCTCTCGTCTGTTCCATGGACGCTTCTTCTGGCTTGATAAAACAATGACGATCCGTACAGAGTCCGCGGCCTTTTTGAACGCAAGTGCAGGTTCATCGTATTTGGGCGGTATCACTGAGTAATTGGTTGGATTAAAGAAGTCCACGGTCACGTCTGTCCATGGGTGAGCATTCCCTAGCCGCGGGCGGTAGCATTCAATCCCAATTGAGTCTGCTCAAGACTTGCGCCCAGTAAATGATGAACGTAGATTGCGTTCATCATTGGCATGATGAGGGACTGAATCGTGCTCTGCCGTAGTGCTCCCATAACGCCTCGATGTCTCCACTCAACAAAGTTTCAACCGAGGAATGGAGATGCGCACATTCTCCGAATGTGCGTGAGCAAAGGAGAAATAGTTGCTTCCGGAAATCATTATCGTCTCATGTGTTGAATGTCCGAATGATATGACTAAGTTGCGGTCTTTTCTAAAGGCTTTGTTCAGAATGCTCCGCGACCCGTCCACACCGCGTTCAATGTTTTCGTTAGAACGATCAGGTCTCGCGCAAACGACCAGGTGCTCACGTACTCCACATCGAGTGCCACACGTCGTTCATACGGCAGAGACCCGCGTCCACTCACCTGCCAAAGACCGGTAATGCCTGGAAGAACCGCGGTGTATAGAACCCCCCCACCTCCATATCGCTTGAGTTCCCCTTGTACTACAGGCCGCGGACCTACCAGGCTCATCTCGCCGCGAAGCACATTGAGAAGCTGCGGCAGTTCATCCAGATTGGTCCGTCGTAGAAAAGTGCCGACCTTTGTTACTCGGGGGTCGCGCTTCAGCTTCTGGTAGCGCATCCATTCCTGTTGCGCTTCGGCACTCTCAGCCAAGTGGCTCCAGAGGAGATGGTCGCTTTTGTGGATCATCGTGCGGAACTTCCACAGACCGAAAGGCTTCCCTTTTAGGCCTACGCGGGTGTGGCGATAGAAGATCGGTCCAGGAGAGGTTGCTTTGACCAGAACGGAAACCAAAGCTATCAGGACGAGAACGAACGGCAGGGCTGCGATGGCAATCAGAAGGTCAAGAGCCCGCTTTCCAATTTTATACGCTGGCCCGTTTGTGGGCAGGCAGAGTGGGCTCATTCTTATCGGTTCCCGGTTTGTAATGTTCACCACCCTATGGAACACCGGTAGCTGCTGCCGCGGACCGACAGGCATTGGGTTCGCCTGCCTTACTGAACGCTTATTCTCTTCGAGGATTGCGCAATTGCTGACACCTTTATGTCACCCCTGTGTCATTGCTTTGTCGTTGCTTTGTCGACAGTGAACTGAACGCGCCTCTTCCAGAGTGGTACCCCAATGATGGACCATCAACGACTCCGCCACACCAGCAGATCGCTGGCACAAAAGCGGGTAGTCCTAGACTTCCCCGGGGCCTACTCCAGGCTAGAGATCCTTCAAGTCATGCAATGACCGGGACGAATAACTGCACGACAGATACCAACCGAGACCACGGGTGAGCGCCGTGAGGTTTGCATGACCATGCGAGGCGGACCGAGAGAGAAGATATGCCATGTATTGTCGCCAAGGGTGGTCTCCGTCGGATCTTTTTAACCGCCTGTTGCGCAACTGGACCGTTGGGGAGCCCACGGACGCTATGTGAGTTGGAATCAGGGTTTGCCTGAGGAGCTTCCATTTTTCGCGGCGTGAGGACAAAAAACTGAGTTGCAGCCACAGAGAGTCCTTGTTTTGTTGGAACATAACTTCGAGAGCTGAGCCGGAGAATCGTTGGAGCCAGCTCTGGCGTAGGGCGGGCAGGCTGGCGATTTCGCGCTCCGCCAGAGGATGGAGTTGGCAACCAAACCATGCGCGAGCGTGATAAAACGCGATGGCTTCAAATGATCGCAGCGCCGGGGAGTGGGTTTCGGTCCAACTCTGCCAGAAGCTCTCATTGTTCGCGTGAGAGTGAAGGAAGGCGGCCAACTCGCGAACGTAATGGATTACCCAGTCGCGAAGAAAAAGGTTGCGGAGAATGTGAAGTGCGAGATGACCAAGTTGGTCAACCGGGTTGAGGCACGGAAACGAGAGGTCTTCGACCTGTCGCGTCATCCGGCGCTCCCAAAAGAGGGTAGCTTGCGGAATTCGGACAAGGGACACATGTTCGTTCCAGAGGCAGAAGTGCAGCTCGATGCCGAGGGGCATTTCCGGATCGAAAGGATTGCCCCTCCACCGCCAGTTACCGAGCCGAACGAGAGCTGCATCGTGATCGGCAGCTTTATTGTCGGTCTTATCGTCGAGCATGTAGCCAATGGCCTGCAGCGCGGCTCGAGCTGTCTCGATGGTTTCCGGCTGGCAGAATAGGTCGATATCGGACTGGGCACGGAAACTAGGCTTCCTGACGTATTCGGGGGCCTGCGTGAAGCCTTTGATTACGATATGCTCTACGCCGACTTTGGTGAGCGCCTCAGCAGCTTCGCGATAAGTAACTTTAACGTGTTCGAAGCGGAGCGCGTTATCAGCAAGGTTTGTATCGAGGCGCTCTATGACCCAGAGAGGAAAACCGTCCCTGGGAAGGAGTGCTAGGGGAAGAGTCAGATGCGAAATTTCACAGAAGGCGAGGAGGCTGCACCACTCAGGGTCGCTGAGCGACGTCAAGAGCGCCATATCAGGCTTTTCCAAGTGAAGCGCGGCGAGAAGACCTGCTGCTTCGCGCGGGATATTCCGCCAAATGCTGACGGTCTTGTGCAGAGGTGCGGTCATCGAAGCTCGGAATTCCTTTCCCTTAAGGTCTCGAGTTGTCGACCTGTTCGATACCTGATTCGCATTTTTCTTGTTTCAGTGGACAGCAGTGTAACGCAGTTATTGAAGTACCTAAGTCCCTATACCAGATCGAGCGCTAGTCATCGTCATGAACATGAGTTTCACAGAGTGCTCGTCGTCGTCGCGGCCCGTCAATTCGGCCGTAAGCGAAGAGTCGTTCACATATTGCCAAATGTTACTGCCTCACTACTAGGTGGCGGGTCGCGAAGCTTTGTTTCCTGAAGTCCCTGTTTTCCCCTACAGAGTTTAGACGGCTTTGAGGTGAGCGCAGTCGTCAGTTACAGGGCCGCAACAAATAAGTGACAGCCAGCTGACGAATGGATTGTTTCCGATTCTCTGTTTCTTCTGTTGCTATCACTTTCGCGAAAGACGCGTGTGCCGGGGGCCTCATTAGACCCCCAATGCAATCTAGCGACGCGACGCCCGAATTGGAGGACGGCCGCTCGCTGTGCTTATTTTTATGCAACTTTCTTGTTTTCAGGGGAATGCTCCTGTGCCTTTCCAGGCGGGCTCAGGTCCTGGTTGTGTCTCCGGGCATGCTGGACGCGACTCAAGAGTCGCTGGCTGGTCATCCCATCGGGAGGAAAACTCTATACGAACGAATGACAATTCGCTAACAAATCGCTCCAGTGATCTCTTCATACTCTGATTCAACGCGAGTTAGTACTTTGCGGGAGACATCTGAGAGGCAACTTTATGAGCACTGGTTCCTGGCGCCAGCACGTTGCAGTGTCGGCGATGTTTTTTCTTCTCCTCATAAGCCCAGCCTCTGGCCAGACCCCTGGGACAGGCGCTATCTCCGGCGTAGTGTACGATCCTTCGAACCGCGTGATCGAGAATGCTGCCGTTCTTGTTGTGAATGATGCCACGCAGGTTTCGCGATCGGTGACGACGACGTCAGAGGGATTGTTTCGCGTTCCACTGCTGCTGCCAGGAGCGTACACGATCACGGTAAAGGCTCATGGGTTTGTCGAGAGCATCTCTCATTCGATCAGGGTTACGGTGAGCGAAACGAGTTCGATAAACGTGAGCCTGGCCGTTGCGGGAGCGCCGTCGACCGTACAGGTACAGTCGGCCGCCGAGACTGCTCAGTTGGAAACCTCGACACTGGGCAGCGTTGTGGACGAGACCGCGATCCGGGCGTTGCCGCTTTCGAATCGCAACTATACGCAGATCCTGGGGCTTACGCCGGGCGTGGTGGTTGATCTGCCGAACGCGGCAAATCTGGGGCTCGGGACGCAGAACGTAGCCTCAAACGGCGCGACGCCGACGAACAACAATCTCCAGTTCAACGGTATCGATGCGAACAATCTGTATGAGAACTCGGCGGCCAAAGCCGAAAGCTCCATCGTGGGTACGGCCATTCCGGCGCCGGACACAATTCAGGAATTCCGCGTACAGACGGCCAACTTCGACGCGGCGTACGGACGCGGGACGGGAGCGAACGTTGACCTGGTCAGCCAAAGCGGAACGAACCGGTTCCACGGAAGCGCCTGGGAGTTTGTGCGCAACAACATCTTCAATGCGAACGATTTTTTTTCGAAGCTTGACGGTCAGCCACGGCCTGACCTGAAGCAGAACCAATTTGGTGCGGCGGTCGGCGGCCCAATCAAGCGTGGCACGACGTTCTTCTTTGTGGCCTATGAGGGACTGAGGGAAGTGAATGGCCTGGGCGACGAGCAGCATCCCATCCTGCCATTGCTGACCTCTGACCGCTCCGCGGCGACACTGGGTGCGCAGTTCTGCCCCGCAGGGCACCTGAACGACCAGGGCGAACCGGCGACGGGATACCTGACGTTGGCCGGCGGGACGCAGGTGGCGTGCGATGGATCGAATATCAACCCAGTCGCGCTCGCGATACTGAACACGAAGTTAGCGAATGGACAGTTTGCCGTGCCCAGTCCTCAGGCGCCCATACCTAACAGCGGCCCGGACCCTTCGGACCAGTTTCCGGTGGGAGAATCGACATATGCGATTCCGGCGCACTATCGGCAGGATCAATTCTCGGTGAACATTGATCAGACCCTGAAAGAGAACAACACGCTGTCGGGAAGGTTTTTCTATGCGCGCGGTTCAACAAACGAGCCGTTTTCCCCGAACGGCGCGGCGAACGTTCCGGGCTGGGGCACGGATGCGCTGGACCGGAACACGATGTTTGTGCTGGCGGATACGCACATCTTCAACTCGAGCCTGGTGAATATCGCACGATTTGGCTACATGAGGTTCGATGGACTGTCAGAAGTGCAGAATCCAATCACTGCGCAGTCCATCGGGATAGGCACCCCGACGGGCGCAGTGGGGCCAACGTTGAACGCGCCGGGAGTGTCGGTTGGTGGATTCACGATCGGCGATGCGGGCACCCCCTCGGAATGGCAGGTGACGAACTCCTTCATCTGGCAAAACACGGTATCGCTCACCAAGGGTCGACACAATTCGCGGTTCGGAGTCGAATTCAAGCGGCATGAGGTGGATGTAGACTCGCCGAACGAGACTGACGGATTGCTACAGGTCCCCAGCTTCAATGACTTTCTGCTGGGGCAGAGCGCGGCGCAGAATGGCAGCTCGCTCGGAGTCAGCAATGTGGGGACAACCCAGTCGGGAGGAGGGATCTTCCGCAGGAACGTGCGGTTCACGGACTTTGCCGTTTTCGCGCAGGACGATATTAAGTTGAAGCCCCGCCTCACGATCAATGCCGGTCTACGGTACGAGATCTTTGGGGCACCGACCGAGACTGGCGGACGGCTGGCGAACTTCAATGCGGATATCGCCATCCAGGGTCCGATTCCCGACCCTGGAACATTCAGTGGATATACCGTGCCATCGAATTTTCAGAGCACGATACCTGCGGGTGTAGTCCAAACATCTTATGCGGGATTGTGGAAGACCCAGCATGGGGACGTGTCTCCGCGGCTTGGGTTTGCATGGCAGATGATGGAAAAGCCAGTGCTGGTAATGCGCGGAGGGTTCGGCGTGTACTTCGACCGACACTCGACGGGCATTGTGGAGTCGGGGTTGTCGCAGCCCCCTTATGCGACGGGAAATATTGTACAGGGAGCAGCAAACGGCCCGGCGACCCTGCAAAGCCCGTACGTTCCCCTGGTGCTGCCCAATTCGAGTTATCCGATCTTCTTGCGGCGTAGTTCATCTTCGCCTCTTCCATTCATTCAGGGAACCGATCCGAATATGCAGGACGCTCGGACCGAAGAGTACAACCTGAACGTGGAGTATGCACCAGGGCGTAACTACCTGGTCCAGGTGGGGTATGTGGGGACGCGGTCGTTGAATCGGCCCGGACAACTTGAGTTCAACCAGTCCCTGTTGGCCAGTCCGCAGAACCCAGTAAACGGGGAGACGACGAACTCGATCAACAATGTAGCCGCGCGGCAGTCCTTCCAGGGTGTGCCTCAAGGGTCGCTGTTCGCCAGGTCGATCTTCATCGGTAACTACAACTCACTTCAGACCAGCGTCACGAGGCATATGGCGCATGGGTTCCAACTCCAGGCAAGCTACGTGTGGTCGAAGAACCTGGATGAGCTCAACGGAGAGGGAGGATTGGATACCTTCGAAACGCAGCTTTCGACCAATGACCAGCATGATCCCCGGCATGCGTCCTACGGTCTGGCGGGCGACGACCGCGATCAGCGAGCTGTGGTGAGCTTCACCTGGTCGGCGCCGAGGTTTACTTCGATGTCGGCCCTACCACGCCGGATTTTGACGGACTGGCAATTCTCAGGCATCGCCGTGATTCAGTCGGGTTCTGCGCTCAGTATCTTTGACGGCAATGCTGGCTCGGTTTACGGAAACTTCAACAACCGGGCGGAGGCGACGGGGAGGAATCCTTTGACGCATGGGTCGCTGTTCTCTCGTATTGTTGGAACGGGACGCTACTTGGACGCGAGCGCATTCACACGGGCACCCGAGGCCCCAAACGGGACGAGCCTTGCGGACCAGGACTTTGGCGATAGTAGTGTGGGCCTTGTGCGCGGGCCCGGCCAGCACAATCTTGACATGGCGGCGGAGCGGGTGTTTCCGGTGACGGAGGCGAGCAGCTTCCGGTTCCGGGCTGAGTTCTTCAACTTGACGAACACGCCGCAGTTCTCAAATCCCAATACCTTTCTGGGCTATGGTGATCCGACGCTTCCGAATCCGACTGCGAGCGCCTCGTTCGGCCAGATTACAAGTACGGCAACGAACCCTCGCATTGTCCAGTTCGCACTGAAGTACGTGTTCTGATGAACCGACCCTCGTTACGTCATTTTCGTTTTCTCGTCACGGCAGCAGCATACTTCTATAAGCATTCGGAGCATCCGCAATGAAGGAGTCGCTTTTATCGTTCCTACTTCTTGGATTGGCTGTCCCTTCCAGCGATGCCGGAATCCTGCATCGTGGCAAGGTGCAAATGTTCTGTCATCGCACCGCAAACAGCGATATGCCAGAGAACACGCTCGAGTCCCTCGCTCTCGCTGCCCGCATGGGTTGTAACCTCGTCGAGCTCGACATCCGGCGAACACTCGACGGACAACTCGTTCTCAACCATGATGGTCTGCTCGATCGACTGACAAGCGGCACGGGAACCGTCGAGCAAACCTCATCCGATGAATTAGGACTACTCGATGCCGGGGCGTGGATGGGGCAGCGCTTCGAGAACATGCACATCCCCAGCTTCGACGATACCCTCGAGGTGGCACGGGAGCAGGGAATCGAACTCGCTCTCGACATGAAGACGAAGGGCGAGGGTCCTCTTATCTTCGAAGCGCTACAGCGCCACGGCATGCTGGAACGGGTCATCTTTGGCGGCGAATGGGACGACATCCGGCCACTCTATCCCGCTGCGAACTCAGATCGCGTCAAATACCTGCCGCCCGGCAGCTCCGCCCGGCAGATATCTGATCTTCAGCACAATGGGTACTTCGTTGTGGTCAACTTCTCCGCGAACTCTCATGAGATGGATCTGCCTTCGATGCGCGCCGCTGTGGCTGCGGGCGCCGATGCAATCAATGTCGACTATCCCCGCCTGGGGGCGGATGCTGTAGGCCGGCCTGTCGAGGCGAAGCTCGCCGCCCTGGCTCGCTCTGCAACGAGCGGCTCCATCCAAACCCGCGCCGCGGCCATACGAGAGTTGTCTCGGTACCAGGGGTTTCCCACTCAGCAACTCTTCGCGCACTGGCTTCGCGATCCTGATGATCAAATCTCCCGCGCTGCGGCGGTGGCCCTCATTATCGCGCGCCCACAAACGCCCATCCCGGTCTTCATCGGTGCTCTTTCTGCACCGGAGAAGACGGCTCGTCGGAACGCGGCGTGGGCCGTCGGGATGCTCCACGCTCCCGTCACTTCCTCCCTATTGCCGCTGCTGAACGAGAAGGATCCCGCGATCCTTGAGGAAGCTCTACTCGCTCTCAGCCGATGTCCCGGAGACGTTCCCGCAGATCGCCTCCTGCCATTTCTGGAAAGTTCACCCCCCACAGTTCGCGGTGCGGCGGCGCTTGCCCTCGCTCGCCATCAGCCCCAGGTTGCCGCGCATAATCTTCCCCTCCTCCTCGCCCACACAGAACAGCACGGCGCTCGGATCCAAGCTCAACACGCTCACGACGCCACATATACGCAGCAGGAGATCGATTCCATCACTGCCAACTTCCGTGAACAGATGAAGCTTGTCCAGGCTCTCGAACTACTCCCATCGAGTGATGCGCTGGACCTGCTTGCGACGCAGGCTTTCCAAACCCTCGATGAACACTCATCGATGAACGCCCTCGTCGCTGGCTATCAGCTTTGGGATCGCATCGCCGATGATCCGGCGCTGGCAGTTCAAGCCCTCAGTTCCCCCGATGCAGACGTGGTGAATCGCGCCGAATGGGTGATGGTGAAGGCGAGCCCGTCCGTTCTGCCAATACTGCGCGAGTCCTTGCGCTCTGCCCCTCCAGCGGCCCGCGAGCGGCTCATCCGCATTCTCGCATGGCAGGGCGACAGCGAGTCGCTCCCATTGTTGGGCGAACTGCAGCAGTCGAACCCGGAGAACAGCGCCCTGATCGATTGGGCAAAGCAGAAAATCCAGACTCTCAGCTTCACGCCGTGAGACAAGAAGTTGCACAGAACCACATTTGTAGTGCCAAGATTCCAATAGCAGGAAAGATGAACGTAATGATCGAACTCGCACAGCAGCCCTCCCGCGACGCAGACATTCCCGTGACAGACGTTTCGGATCTCGCCCTGCCGCCCCCTGACAATGGGAATGTGATCCTCACCCTGCCCCTTCCCTACAGGGCTGTCTTCTACCCACTTGGTTTTGCTGTTGAGGTCTTCACCAACAAAGAGGCCGTCCTTCCAATCGTCGACGAGTGTTGGGGCGGTTTCCGTCAGTTGCACGCGAATCCACCGCTGCAGGTCCGCATCGAAGTCCGCGATGACGGCCCGGCCGAATGCCCTCCAGCCCCTGTCATCCGACTGCAGCGCAATCTGGTCACTGTCGTAGCCGATGGTCATAATCACGCCGTCTGCGATCTCACCCATGGGTTCAGCGTGGTCTGGCTGAGCCATGCCGCCCTGCAACATCGCAAATATTTGTGCTATCACTTCATCGAGACCTCTGCGTCCATCCTGATCACCACTTTGTATACCACCCCGCTACATGCCGCGTGCGTCAGTCGGTACGGGCATGGGATGCTGCTCAGCGGAGACTCCGGCGTAGGCAAGTCCACGTTGTCCTACGCCTGTGCGAAGGCCGGGTGGACTTTCACGGCGGATGACGGGAGCTTCCTTCTGCGCGACCGCGACGAGCCACGTGTCGTCGGCAACTGCCACCAGATACGTTTTCGTCCGTCGGCCAAAGAACTCTTTCCCGAGCTTCAGCGGCGCGATCTGACCCCTCGTGTCCAAGGCAAGCCGTCTATCGAGGTCCCGACCTCCGAGCTGCGGCTCATCACTGCGGAACAAGCGACCATCCACTCCATCGTTTTCCTGAACCGGCAACCGTCGGCGATAGCCGACCTTGTACCGCTTCCTCGCGGAACTGCAATTGAGCGATTCCGAGATTTGTTTGGTTCCTTTGTCGAGGAAATTCGAGAAACGCAGATCGCAACACTGCAGCAGCTCTCCGATGTCGACGCTTACGAACTCCGATATAGGGATCTCCAACCTGCGATCGATCGCCTTGATTTACTGGCCCGTGGCAAAAGGGAGCCCGTCGTATGACCCTGGAGGCCTCCGCCATCCAGACCGAGCCTGCCGCCGCACCCTCCGGGCTCTACAAACAGTGGTTGGCTAGGACGCCGCGCGGACAGTTCTGGTTCTATTTCATCGCGGCGACGTTCTTCGGTTTTGGACTCTCAGTTTACTTCTTTCTTTTCAACATCTACCTTCTCGGCTTTGGCCACACCGAACGCTCCCTCGGGCTGATCGGCAGCTTTATGGCTGCCGGCAGCATCGGTGGCACGATTCCCGCCGGAGTTCTAGCCGAGCGGGTCGGTCTCCGCTGGACGCTGACTGGCGGTCTGCTGCTCTCTCTGATCTTCCTGGCGTTGCGCGTGTTTATCGTGGCGCTGCCCGCGCATCTCGTCCTCGCCGTTCTCGTGGGAATGACGATTTGTTCTTTGGGAGTCTGCCTATCCCCGTTGATCGCTGGCCTTACCACGGAGGAGCAACGTCCATTTGGCTTCGGCCTCATATTCGCCTGGGGGGTGTGCACTAACGGGTTGGGCGGCTTTGTCGCCAGCCGGCTTCCCGGCCTGCTGCGCACACTTCCGCTTCCAACTCCGCTCAGCCCCTCTTCCGCCAAGGCGTATACCCTCTTGTTTGGGTGTGGCGTGGCGTCTCTTGCCCTTCTTCCCCTTTCGCGCCTGCGCCTGACCCGGCACGCCTCTCCACGTGCTCGCCTTTCGCGTCCTTCGGGCCGATTTCTACCCCGCTTTCTCACGGCAATGGCCGTCTGGACCTTCGTCACGGGTTCCTTCGCACCATTTGCTAACGTTTACTTCGTCCACCATCTCGGCCTACCGCTCGAGCGCGTGGGCTCAATCTTCAGCTTCTCGCAGGTGGTGTGTTTCCTCGCGTTGCTCGGTGCGCCCTTGCTTTTCCGCCACACCGGACTGACGTCCGGTATCATGCTCACCCAGTTCGCCACAGCCGCGAGCCTGGCCGCGCTCGCCGGCGTCCATTCCGCCACGCAGGCCGCGTGGGTGTACTGGGCATACATCGCATTCCAATCCATGAACGAACCCGGCATCTACAGTTTACTGATGAAGAGAAGCCCCGAGCACGAGCGGAACAGCGCGTCGGCATTCACCTTCTTCGTTAGCGCCGGTGCTCAGGCCATGGCCTCTCTTGCTGTGGGCGCAGCGATCGTCCGCTTCGGCTACTCAGCCATGTTAGGAGTGATTGCTGGTCTTGCCGCAGTCGCGGCGATACTTTTCTGGCGGCTAACTAACGTGCCCGACTACGCGTCAGCTCACCCGCGAATCCCATCTGCCTAAGCCGCGGAGTGGTGTTCCGCCAGCCTGATAAGCCAAGAACATGCGTTATCTTGCTCGTCATCTTGCTCTGACGCTAGGCAGTGACTCTGATTCGATCCAGCGAATATTATGCCAGTGAGCACGCTTGTCATGTAGTTGTAGGAGCATGGTCAAGAATCTCATCGCATGAAAAAGCCGAGATATTACAAACTTGAGACTCCGGCATGACATCGTTTCTCTGCTGAAGAGTACCGTTAGTCTCGACGGGTCTACGACGGCTAACCTACGTGTTAAGCCAAGAATTGTTGATGACGGCCATGATCGTCGAAGGCATCTGGGGCTCGGGATTAAGAACGGCGAGGCGGCGTGGAGAGAATTCTGGTCATCTATGACGATCCAGGATCACAGTGGACAGTGTGCCGGATCCTAAGACCAGCCAACTACGAGGTAATCACCGTCGCTCATGGCCACTTCGCGATAGACATCTTCCGCGCTACAAAGCCAGGTCTTGTCATTCTCGATATTTGTCTGCCGGGGAAGGCAGGTCAGGATCTTTGTCGTCAGGTTAGAAACGAATCCCGGAATGTTCCACTTTTCGTGTTGAGCTCTACCAGGGACGTGGCAGACGTGGTTCAATTACTTGATCTTGGGGCTGACGACTACATAACGAAGCCATTTAGTCCCTATGAGTTCCTGGCGCGCGTGCGCGGCGTCCTGCGCACGTGGGCCCTCGTTGAAAAATCCAAATAGTTGAGAGTCGGAATGGCCACAGTTGTTTGGAGGGGTATTCGCAGCAGGTAATGCTTCGCCCAAACTTCTCGACCACTGTCGTCCGTGATGCCAACTGCGTTTGGCACCTCGTGCAAATAGCCAAAGTGCTTGCAGCAACGACCGATGCTACACAAACAGCGACGAAACCCGGCTCACTCTCCGGCATATTCCAACCGTGGTGCCCCGGTGAGCCGACTGCTTGGTACATACATCTTCAGTCAGCATCGGCGGGGACTGCTCACATCATGGCGGCATGGCAAGCTTGTTGCAACACCAACGTATCACCGACGCTACGGCACTGATGATCCTATTACCTTCGTAAGGTGAAGTATCTATTCCGACTGCGTGAACCTCCAAGGGAGGTTTTGTCGAGTATGCTCTGCTGCGGCTCTGGACTGCGCGGAGTCAGGGCAAGTCGCCAGGCTTCGGACCCAATCGTAAGCAGAAAGCCACTATAACGGTGGGAACCAATACTGAGAGGATGGCACCCAAGGACTTGCTGCATCACTCTCAAGGCACTCGGCAGGAGCGACGCGTTATTGTATACAAATGGATGTTGTCGGCACACACTCAACGGAAAATGCGCCTCCTGCAGAGCGCCGTAAACCAAAGCCCTCGCCCGCAATCGCTGGCATAGATCATGGTCCGCGAATCTGGCGTCCAGGCAGGCTCGATAGTGTTGCAAGCTGCGTGTGTGAGTCTGAGCGTTTTGCCGTTCTCCAAATTGCGGAGCCAAAGGTTCCAGTTTCCGCTCTGCAGTTCGCTATAGGCGAGCCAATGGCCATCGGGAGAAACGGAAGGATACCTGGCATCGTCTATGCCGAGAGATCTGATACTTCCTGCCTGATCCGTGGTGAATAAGCTGGGCCGACCGTCGGACGTGGCGGAAAATACGAGCTCTCCCTTCGGCAGAAAAGACATTTCAAGTACATTGAGGTCCGGGGAGGTGAGAGGTCTGTCTGCCTGGGCGGGTTGCTCTAGATCATGTATCCAAAGGCGCGCTCGGCCCCGATTCTCGCGGAGAAACGCCAGCCACCTACCGTCAAAAGATGCCACCGGCGATTCCGCCTGCCTAATGTTGCCTCTCTCCTCAAGGCTGGGAACGATTGTCGATTCATGCCCGGTCTGCTCTACCCAACGCTCACCATTTGCAGCCGTCACGGCGAGATAGTCATCATGGCTTGTGCTGCTGAACCGGACGACACCGAAGCGGTCGACGGCGGTATGATATCCGTCCGATAGCAATGCAGTGAACGGCACCACATCCTCTTCAATGGCTGGACCGGCTGCCATGAGTATCTGTTTCGGCGCGGGGATTCTCCATTGGTAATCGGCATAAAGACCTTGCTGATGGCGAAGACCCGATAGGATGTTGAACGCCAGAAGCAGTGAGAGCGTAAATCCCCACGCACGGCGGTCGAGGCTTGCTGAATCGCGCCGCTCGGGACGGATGAGAAGTGCATAGGCGAACACGGAAAGCAATATCAGCGCGTAAAGTCTTGGCACACCCAACAGCACGAGCCATCCTTCCCTTCCATCATTTGTCCCTCTTAGAAATCCCGCCGCCGCGTAAAGAGGTAATAGCATTGCCGTCCAAAGGCGGGAATTCTCCAGTTGAAGCGACTCCAGGATCAAACACACGGGAAGAATCAGAAGAGTGAAGAGATAGGATGCCGATGAGGTAGAAATCGCAAGGCTGGGTAATATGATCGCTGCCCACTCGAGACGGATCCGCCTTGGACAAGTCTCGTTCGGGACTACAAGCAACAGGGCCGGTGCGATGAGCGCCATTTGCAATAGAGGGTGGAGGACCGCAAACAGCCACGGGGCGTTCATCGCAGGATGCTGATTGACCTGTGGCTCGTAGACAAAAAGCCGATGCAAGAGTGATCCGAGAGACTCGAGTTGAAGGTTGTACGGATCAAGCCCTTCGCCACGGAACGCCGCTGGCAGCACTTGGACGAGATAGGTACGATTCAGATCCCAACCAAAGGCAACGAGGGATACGATGCCCGAGCACAGCGAGCCCACAACTCCGCCAGCAAGGGCTCTTAAGTCTCTCTTCCGCAAGAAATAAAGCAAATAGAGAAGCGGGAAGATTTTAAGGCCTGCAGAAAGTCCGACGACAACACCCGTCAGGAATCGCCATTGACGAATGTATAACCAGCACGACAGCGTCAACAGGAATAGCAATAGAACGTAGTACTGCCCAAAGGCGAAATTTACAGTCAGTGGAAAGCTGAGTGCAACTACAAGAACGAGCCGTCGCCACGGAAGCTGCGTCAAAGCGTGAAGCAGGTACAGGGTCGTGAAGAGCAGACCAAGATTCAGGATAAGCCAGCAGCGCTTGGCAGCCAGGGCAGGTAGCGACGTGATTGGATAGACAACGAGGGTCGAAAACGGTGTGATCGGCACCATGCCAACGGTCCGCTGATCGATGTCGCGATGGTCTTTCTGGCGCTGCAGCCATATCCAGTCGTACACGCGCGACATGTCGTAGTGCTCGCGTAGAAGACGCGCAGTCAGATAATAATTAGGAAAATCGGTGTTTAGTGTATGCCACGCGCGGGGCAGGGTGCGCACACCCAGGTGAACAGCCAACAATGCGCACAGCATCCACTCGGCAACGCGAAGCCATGGAAGAAGCTCGGGATGACTGTCGACCTTGAAGGACCCTGAATTTGCCGACGCTATGTCCTTCTGCGGGTTTGTCATAGTCATCGTACATTCGGAGTTCCTTGATCGCTAAAGACTACTCGCGATGGCCTCACGGCAGCAAGTTGTCGGAAAAGGATTATTGGCGATTTGGTTCTTAAAAGCCGTCGAGTCGTCACTGTCGATAATCCGGACTCGACCGCGCTGTGGGTGTTTTCTTGCAGCACGCCGCGCCCTGACCAAGTACGGGAGCGGCGCAAGAAGATGACCCCCCAATGAGCCAGATGCACAATCATGCCACCGGAGGACAGCTTCCGCATGCGGCCCGTTTTGTAAACCTTTGGAGGGAATGACGCGCGCCGCCCTCATGCCCAAAAGCGGGGCGAATCACTCCATTCGCGCGCTTTCGTGGTACATACAAAACTTTGTATAGTGGAGAGCAATGCAACAGCTGAAACCTGTTGAATTCCGGGGCGACGCTTTAGACGCACTGCCGACGATCTTCTTTACACCAGACTGGACGGCCGCGAAGTAGATTCATCCTGCTCCATGTGGAGTAGCGACCCAAGAACTTCACGGGGAAGGAACAGGACAAAGGTGGTGTGTCCCGCACGCGAATCCTCAAGCTGCACTCGGCCACCATGTTCTTGTGCGATGCGATTGGCAATCGTCAGGCCCAATCCGATGCCGCGCCTCTTACCGTCGCTGACGAAGGGTTCAAAGAGAGTCTCACGAATGGCCGCAGGCACTCCCGCACCGTTGTCCGTGATGCGCAGCTCAACCAATTGTGAAGTCTCAGTCAGGCGGATCTTTACCAGGCCTGGCAGACCACCGCTGCGAGCGGCTTGAGCGGCATTGATGAGAAGATTGAAAATTGCTCGCTCGATCATTCTTGCGTCCATCCATGCTTCCGTCTGCGGAAGATGTTCAATTTGAATCGTCACGTTATGCGCTTCAGGATGAGTCTTAATCAGCGCAATGGCGCGCTCGACCAGGGAGCTAAACGACTCATACGTCGGATGCAGCGATTTTCCCGTGCGACTAAAAATAAGAAGAGACTCGAGCACATCTGTCATACCGTGCACAGCGAGCTGTACATCTCCCATCAACTCATCCCGCTCTGTCGGAGGCGTGGCGGGATTGCTGAGAAACTCGGCGTTCGCATAGATTGCCGAGAGATAGTGCCGAAGATCGTGAGAGATGGAACTTGCCATACGTCCGATGACGGCTAACCGCGCGGATTCTATGAGCTCCTGCTGCGATTGGCGTAGTCGATTGCGCATGGCATCAAACGCCAGACTTAGCTCCCTCAGTTCCTTTGCACCTCCTCCTTTCAACTGATAGTCGAAATTGCCCGAACCAAGTGCACGTGCTCCGGCCAGCAGCGCATCGAGAGGACGCGTGATAGTTCCGGAAATATAAAGCGCTAGCAGCGTGCCGACAATCAGTACCAGCAAACCCAAAGCAATGAGCAATCGATTCAGTCGCATTGCGAAGCTACTGGCCTGATCGTAAGACTTGAGCACCAGAAGCCGGACTGGAAGCTCAGAGAATGTAGGGATAGCCAGCGAAGCAGCCAAGTAATGTTCCTTCCCAAGCCAGAGGTCCTGTTCCATCGCCTGGGGCGCAATGGTACTTCCCTGCTTTTGCAGATCGAGATCGTGCTGGGCGTCGAGTGTGCTGGAGACAATCTTATCCGCGGCAAGGAAAATCACATCGGCCGCTGCGGCCTCTCGAACCTGTCTGCTGACGCGATCGTCGATGGAATAGCCGGCAATCACGAATCCCAGAGGTGTGCCTGTGGTCTCAGGTCCAAAAAATAAAGGCTGGAAAGATACCTGATAAAGTCGATGATTGCTCAGCAAGTAGCGTTGGTCCGGACGCATATCGAGCATGCGCTTCAGTTGCTGCTCGATATCCTGGCGATCAGGCGAACCGGCACCATCGTACACGGCGGCAACCGTCCCCGACGTGTCCGCCAACGCGAACAGGTCGCTCCCACTCACTTTCCAGAATTCAACTCCCCCATCCCGAATCGTGTTCAGGTCGTGGGTCGTCATCAGCGCTTTCAGGCTTGGGAGATCGGCCAGCAGGGCGACTTCCCTATCCAACATCTGTTGCCTTTGCCGTTGCAGATTCTGAAAGGTCACGGTCGAGTGCAGGAGGTCGGCGGCTAGATTGCGGCGGATTTGCTTCTGCAGGCTGCTGCGAATCACAACCAGACTCATCACTGTCAGTCCGCAGGCAAGTGACAAGAGAGAGAGCAGGAGAATCGTCCGCATTCGCATAATGTTTCGCTCTCACGCGCCGGGTAGGATGCGGGTCATTGGAGCTGGCCGACGAATTTGTAACCCATTCCATGCATTGTTCGAATATATTTCGGATTGGACGGGTCGGCTTCCAGCTTCTGCCGCAGTTTGAGAATCTGATTATCCACTGTGCGGGTGGAAGGATAGCAGCTGTAGCCCCAAACATGATTCAACAGCTCTTCGCGGGACAACACACGCTCTGCATTCTCCAGCATGAATTTGAGTAGCCTAAATTCATGAGCGGTAAGCGTCACGGCTTCTCCATCTCGCGTCGCTTCCATCTTCAAAAAATCCACAGTGACCGCTCCAAAGGAGTAAGCCTTAACCGGGCGCGGCCCCGCGACGCGACGGATCGCAGCCTGAACACGCGCCAGCAGCTCCCTTGGGCTGAATGGTTTGGTGACGTAATCGTCAGCTCCCAACTCCAGCAGCAACACTTTATCGCTGATCTCGGAGATTGCACTCAGAACGATCACTGGAACGCTTGGAAACGCACGCTTAAGACTCTTGCAAAGATCCTTACCGGATCCTCCCGGCAACATCAGGTCGAGGATAACGACCTCCGGTACCGGCCCCTTCATGGCCTCTTGCGCCTCCTTGCCGTCATGTGCGGCCCTTACCTGAAAGCCGTCAGTAATGAAAAGGCGGTGCAGCACCTTCTGGATTCCGGGATCATCTTCAATCACAAGTATCATTTTGGATCCATCCGTTGTTGGCGGAAGCTACTAGCAACCTTATTGTCCTCTGCAAGGACCTCAGCTGTTCGAAATTCTCCTCCAAATTACAACTCCGTGACAATCATCTCGCAAGTTCATGACCTTAAAATAGGAATGACCAGTTCAGTCTGTGATGCACTAGCGTCAATGGAAGGCTTATTTGTCCATTCAGGAGATTTGCCATCTCCATTCAGCGCGAGTTTTCTGCGGCCTATACTTGGCCTTCATCCCAGATCCAGGCATGTTTGTCGGAACTACTTCTGGACCGAAGAATGGAGAGGCCGCTTGACTCCATCGATAAAAATCCATTTCATCCCTAACTTGAGCTCGGAGGGAATGCGCTCTGCGAGTGAGGGAGACGGTAATACGATCCTGTCCTCCGTGAAGCGAGGTCTGTTCCTTCTGCCAGATGGAGGATGAACGGCCAGTCGGGCGGTGTTTGATGAAAGCACTCGGGTAACCGATCTGTATCAGCGAGAGAGTGCAGCAACGCAGCCAACCGTATTCGGAAAGCACGTGTACCGGGAAGTCCGTTTCAAAAATCTGCGGTAGATATGGGCTAGGGTGAGAGACCGTGGTAACTCCGCTGAGGAGATTTCGGATGGTCTCCCCACCAAAGCCGGGTTTCACGCAACACACGCAGACACTCCTCGATGGACGACTCTTCCCGATTGTGGATATCGGCGGCCCATTGCATGCGCGGCGTGGGGCTAACGGCACTTGTGTTAATGAGAATAAAGCCATAAACCGTCGCCGGGATACTCGCCTTCAATCAATAAGACGGTGGCTTTTTCTCTTCGTACTCCTCTCCGAACTTGTTCTTGTGAGCTGCAGGCACGGACTCCTCAAGCGCAATCGTGCCCAGGTCCAGGCCGCTACCTGAGACGGAAACCCGATGTCCCACCGCGGCCAGATTTGTATCGGAATCTCCCATCGCCCAGACATGCATCATGTAGACCCCAGGAGCTACAGCATGGATTACAATGTTTCCGGCCGCGGAAGACACCGCAAAATATGGCGTTGGGACGCTCACCACTACTGCGCTCATCTCTGGATGAATATTGCAAAAAATATAAGAAACACCAGGTCGATCGAAATGTACACTCCTGCTCGATCCACTTTCGTACAAACCAAGATCGAATCTCTTTCCGTTGAACTTAGAGAACACATTATGAAAGAAGGGGTCAAGATTAGGAAAGTCTACGACGCTACCAACCGGTACGACGAGTAGGTGAGGAACAAACTGCTTGTTTTTTTGCACAAGCTGAAAGCGGCTCTTCGTCTCACCATCCGGCCGTATAGCGCTGGTAGCGGCATCAATCGGCGTCAGCCACAGAACCACTCCCTCATTTGAATGACGCTTTCGAAGACCCGTAGCGTCGACGAGGTTTACCTTCACCTGCGCAGTTACCTCAGCCGGCTCGCCGCTCGCGTGCGTCACAACGACGATGTTTGCGATGATCAGATAAAGCAAAAATCGAAAAAGTGCTTTTCTGGAGAGCATTAGAAGAGATAACCCATGGTTAGGTCCAGAGCCTGTGCGGTGCTGGCAGGACCATAGATATACCAGGATCGCAGGTATCGGTATTCTCCGGAAAATACTAAATAAGTCTTTGGACGGAAAATAATGTTTGCTGCTGTACTCTGGTTCCTCACCAGATATAGGTATGGTGATGGGTTTGCCATCGGTGTTTGGTTGCGCACCTGGCTGGCTTCGGCGCTGTCCTCACCGAAAAATGCATTCACTTCAAGAGAACGATTCAGATGGGACTTCAACTGCGCCCATCCTCCGGTTGAATTCAGCCCGCTCGAATATTCCGCACCGTGCTCAGTGACTACGTTTTTGAAAGCGCCCCCGCCAAGATCGCCGATTCCTCGACCGCGATAGAATTCGCCGGAAAGTTCGGCGATTCCGCCCAGTGGAATGCGCCAATCTGCAGTTCCCGCCCAGAAATCGAGCGCTTGATTCTCCAATGTCCCGGCGGTGTAATAGAGCTGCCTCGTATAGTAGCCATTTGCGCCAATTTCATATGGTCGCAGCTGGTCTCCCCACTCATAGGCGATTCGACCTTCGTAGCCTGGCTGTAAACTTTTTCTCAAAATCCCATATGCCCGTTCTCCCGTGACGTCACCCGCCGTTGGGTCCAACAGTCCGAATGCCAGCACCCCATGATGCGAGGCTGTAGCTGCTATCCGGTGCTCGACTGTCGCTTGCGGGAGCCAGGTCCACAGATTACCCGACCACGCCAATGAGGGTTCTCCCACGGTAGCAAACGAAGTTGGAGAAAGAGGAGTTACTAGAGGCGTCTGTAGCCCGCCGGATACCTGTGTATCTTTCCAATCCAGATTTATGTCCGCGGTGCGCAACCGCAGGTTCATCGTATTTGGCGGCGGTATCACCGCGTAATTGGTTGGGTTGAAGAAGTCCACAGTCACTCCTGCCGATGTGCGAGCATTCCACAACCGCGGACCATTCGCGTTCACTCCTAATTCAGTCTGCTCGAGACTCGCGCCCAGGGAATGATGAACATACAGTGCGTTCCTGGGCAGAGCAATAAGCGGCAGGATCGGGTTATCCACAGCCCCATCCACCACGAAGGAATTGAAGAGAATCATTCCCGTGATGCTAAGTGGATATTTCGATTCCGTCCCGACTTTGGTCTGTTCAAGTGTCTTCACCTGGGATTGAACGACCTCCTGATCATCGCGGAGTTGATCGACGGCCGTTTTCAGTGACTCCGCACCCGCTGAGCCATTTGTACTGGCAGCCACTTCTTCCTTAAGTTCAGTTACTTCTTTCTTCAGTTCTTCAACTTCCTGCCGTGAATCTCTTAGATCCTGACGCATTTCTCCTAACATACGCAGAATGTCCCCTATTTCTTGCTGGGAGGGCGGTGCAGAAGAAGATTCTGAATGTACGGGCATGTCCGCAGTGATAGGCGCAACGGATGCAACGTCGGCTTGTTGGGCGCTCAAGAGCGTCAGAGGATGAAATGCCCATAGAACAATCATTGGCACGATGTGAAAATGAGCCGTTCTCTGCCGGAGGGTTCCCATAAAGCCTCAGTGTCTCCACTCAACTGAGCCGACCAAGAAATGGAGATGAGCACATTCTACGAAAGTGCACGAATAAAGGAGAAATTATCGCTTCGGGATTCAAGAACGTCGATGTGCTCTGCTTAACGCCGATATCCCAATCGAATGACTGGTTTCCGACCCTTCCTGGCGGCTCGTTCAGAATGCTCCGCGGCGCGTCCAGACCGCCTTCAACGTTTTTGTTAGAACCATCAGGTCTCTGGCAAACGACCATGTGCTCACGTACTCAACATCGAGTGCCACACGCCGCTCATACGGTAGTGACCCGCGCCCACTTACCTGCCACAGGCCGGTAATGCCGGGTAGGACCGCCGTGTAGAGCGCCCCCCCGGCTCCATATCGCTTGAGTTCCTCTTCTACTACGGGCCGCGGCCCAACCAAGCTCATGTCACCAAGAAGCACATTAAGAACCTGCGGCAATTCATCGAGATTTGTCCTGCGCAGAAAGGTGCCGACCTTCGTGATTCGGGGGTCCTTCTTCAGTTTTTGGTAGCGGTCCCATTCTTGCTGCGCTTCGGCGCTTTCAGCCAAATGGTTCCAAAACAGATCGTCGCTTTGGTGGCGCATTGTGCGGAACTTCCAAAGACCGAAGGGCTGCCCTCGTAAGCCATCTGTTTTCTGTTGAGTAGATGTAACTCATTTTGTTACCTATTAAGTAGAAGCCGAGGCCCTATGCTAACTCCAATAGAATGAATGAGTAACAAAATGAGGGGGGAGGGGATCGGTCGGGGCCACCGCGAAAACAAAGCGGTTACAAAGCAATGACATCGGAATGTCAGTTATTGCTCAATGCTCGAAGAAAATAAGTGTTCAGTAAGACAGGCGAACGAGTGCCGAACGGCCGGCTGTAGCATGCCGAC